>Ga0066639_10003790_pt1 | contig 13026 bp, 25 predicted proteins | sample CryGeyCG2114_010_2_FD_59504 | JGI IMG/M metagenome (GOLD analysis project Ga0066639, IMG submission 59504) | Groundwater microbial communities from aquifer - Crystal Geyser CG10_big_fil_rev_8/21/14_0.10 | ecosystem: Environmental > Aquatic > Deep subsurface > Groundwater | place: USA: Utah...
GAGCCTTAAGCATAGTTAACTTTAAAAACACCCTTTTTCTTTGTTTTTGATAAGGAGATAGTGTCTAAAATGAAACCGTTAGTAGTGACAAGATTATTAAAATTTCCGCTAATTAACAAATGCCGAGAAGAAATCAACCGAGAAGAGGAAGTTTACAATTTTGGCCGAGAAAAAGGGCCAAAAAGCTTTTGCCTAGTGTAAACTGGGAAGCTATTTCTAAAGAAAATTTGCATAAAGGATTATTGGGATTTATTGTCTATAAAGCTGGCATGGCTTCTTGCTTAGTTAAAGATAACACACCAGATTCATTGACAAAAGGGCAAAGGATTATTGTTCCTGCAACAATTTTGGAAGCTCCGCCATTAAAAATTTTATCTGTAAGAGCATATAAAGATAACAAAATAGCCAAAGAAGTTTTTTTAGGCGGAGATAAAGAACTAAAAAGAAAAATAAAATTGCCAAAACAAAAAGAAAAAATTGAGATAGATATTAAAGATTATGATTCTATACGGGTGATTGTTTATTCTCTTGCTTCAAGAACAAATATTAAAAAAACTCCTGATATCGCAGAAATTGCATTCGGAGGAACAAAAGAAGAACAATTAGAAACAGCTAAAAATTTTATTAATAAAGAAATATTTATAGGCGAAGTTTTTAAAGAAGGAGTAGTTGATGTCAGAGGATTGACCAAAGGTAAGGGCTTGCAAGGGCCGGTTAAAAGATTCGGTGTCAGTTTAAGACATCACAAAAGCGAAAAAGGCATAAGGAAAGTTGGTTCTATAGGGCCTTGGCATCCTGCTCATGTTAGTTTTAGGGTTGCAATGGCCGGGCAATTAGGATTTTTTTCGCGAATATGTTATAATAACAAGATAATTTCCTCAGGAAAAATTTCTGAAAAAAATATAAATCCTGAAAATGGATTTAAGAATTATGGAAAAATCAAAACTGATTATATAATTTTAAGAGGGAGCGCCCAAGGGCCTGCAAAAAGACAATTGCTGCTAACTGCCACACTAAGGCCTACAAAAAGCCAATTAAAGAAAAATTATGAATTTTTGGAGCTGAGATAAGAAAATGAAACTGCAAATTTTAGATATCGACGGAAAAAAGAAAAAAGAAATTACAACTGAGCTATTTGAAGAGCAGATTAGGCAAGATTTAATACAGAAAGTTGTTGAATGCGAGAAGAGAAAACAGCCTTACGCTCCTTTTTGGCTTGCTGGAAAACAAGCTTCTGCTTCTGGAAACATAAGGCACGGAAGAAGAAAATGGAAAACAGCTTATGGAAAAGGTATAAGCAGAGTGCCGAGAAAAATTTTCTGGAGGCGAGGAACACAATTTTATTGGCAAGCTGCCACAATTGCCTCTGCGCGTGGAGGAAGAAGAGCACATCCTCCAAAAATTTTATCCATGCTAAAGGAGAAAAAAATAAATAAAAAAGAAAAAAGAAAAGCCTTCTTGTCTGCGCTTGCCATGATCGCTTCTGCTGAAGAAATAAAAAAGAAGTACAAAACACTAGAAGATAAAAAAATTGAAGTTAAACTCCCCATCATTATCGAGGATAAAATCCTCAACTTGAAAACAAAAGAATTTTTTCAAAAAATGAAGCTTGTTTTAAATGAATTATTTGATGTTGTTTTACAAAAAAGAGCTGTGCGAGCTGGAAAAGGAAAAATGAGGGGAAGAAAGTATAAAAAATCAGCTGGCTTGTTGTTTGTCGTCGGAAATAAAGAAGAAAAGAAAATTCAGGGAATAGAAATCAAGAAAGCGGACCAAGTTTCTGTTTCTGATATTGCATCAAATGGCGCGCGGCTTGTTATCTTTACTGAAAATGCTATTAATGAGCTGGGAGACAAATTTTTTGGAGAAAAAAAGAAAAATAAACAAACAAAAACAGAGAAAATTAAAGAAGAAGATAAAAAAATAAAAATTAAAGAGAAAAAATGATTCCTATAACATCTGAAAAAGCTGTAAGGTTGCTCGAGGCAGAAAACACAATGCTATTCGAGACAGAAAGGCAGAAGAAAAAGCAAGAAATAAAAAAAGAAATTGAAGAAACTTTTAAAGTTAAAGTTGAAAAAGTTAGGGTTTTTATAAGGGGAAATAAAAAATACGCTTATGTAAGATTGGATAAAAAAAATCTTGCCATAGATGTGGCAACTAAACTGGGGATGATATAAGATGATAGCAGAATGTAATGTAGAATTTGAAGAAGAAACAACTTTGGCTACTCTTGAAGATTTTACTACTGCATCAGAAAGCCCGTTGGCAGAAGAAGTTAGTGAAACTCTTGTTCCTAGGAGAATAGTTGTCAGAAGCGAGGAAGATTATGAAAAGTTAAGACCTGGAGATTTAACAAAAGTGCAAATTTATACAATAGACAGACCAAGATGGATGGTTTACGAAGGAAAGATCGGAGGAAGAGAGGCATTTCTCACGCAAAGTAAAGACAATTTAACAAATATGATTAGTTGGAGATGCGACAGAAAACAAATTCTTGCAACAGAAAACCTTCAAGGAGGAATATACCTCCCCCCTGTTTGTTCAAGAGAAAATTATTCTTATACTCCGGATACTATAAATTATGGAGTTAAATATGCAATGCTAGAGAAAGCTGGACTATTGAAACATCTTGTTGAATCAAGGGTGGCTGCATAAAATGGGAAAGCGAATTGTTTCACAGGCACGGGGGCACGGAAGTTTGACCTATAGAGTTAGAAGAAAAGCTTATGTCTATAGAATTGGATATCCAAATGCGAATATAGAAGGAAAAGGCAAAATTTTAAAAATTATACACTCTCCTGCACATTCCGCTCCTTTAATAAAAATTCAAATTCAAGATGGCAAGAAAATTTTTTACAATTTAGCTTTTAAAAACGCGTTTGAGGGACAGGAGATAAATATTGGAAAAGCAGAAGAATTGAAAGAGGGAGATATTATAAAGTTAAAGGATGCTAAAATCAGTATGAGTGTTTATAATATTGAAGCTGCGCCTGGAGACGGAGGAAAATTCGTGAGAACCGCTGGTTCTCAGGCGCAAGTTGCTAAAAAAGAAAAAAATAAAGTTTCTTTATTAATGCCGAGCAAAAAAGTTATAGAGTTTGACGAGAGATGCAGAGCAAGTGCTGGGGTTATTGCCGGAGGAGGGAAAAATGAAAAACCGATGGCCAAAGCAGGAAAAAGCTTTTATGCTATGAAAGCTCAAGGAAGAAAATGGCATTTTACATCCAAGGTTAAGGTTAATGCTGTTGATCATCCTTTTGGCGGCGGAAGAGGAAAAAGAATTAAAAGCAAAATTGCCAAAAGAAATGCCCCTCCTGGAAGAAAAGTAGGACATATCCGCCCAAGACAAACTGGAAGGAGAAAATAAAATGGCTAAAGAATTTATATTTAGAGGAAAGACACTAGAAGAATTAAGGCAGTTGGATACCCGAGAATTCGCAAAATATTTAAAAAGCAGGCAAAGACGGGCAGTGTTGAGACAGTTTGATAAGATTGAAAAGTTTGTAATAAGATGCGAAAAAGAACAAAAAAAAGGAAAACAGATCAGAACACATCTGAGAGATTTGGTTATTATCCCTAGAATGGTGGATTTAACTATTAATGTTTATAACGGCAAGAGTTTCCTTCCTATAAAAATCCTTCCGGAAATGCTGGGACATAGGTTAGGAGAGTTTTCAGTTACAAGACTAAAAGTCCAGCACGGAGCTGCGGGAATCGGAGCTACGCGTTCAAGTGCTGCCTTGTCAGTCAAATAAGAAAAAAAATGGAAAAACAATACACACCTGAAAAGAAAAAAGAAATACCAAAAACAGAAAAAGTTAATATTCAGATAGCAGGCGCTGCGGAAAAAAACCCTGAGAAAGCAGAGATAGCGAAGGCAGATGAGAAGGGGGCAGAAAAGACGAGCGAGTCCAAACGAACAGGATTGGCGAGCGAGGAAGAAGAAAAAGGAGCAGAAAAAAAAGACGGAAAAAAGAAAAAACAAGAAACAGGGAAGAAAAAAACAGAAGCGGTTGTTAATGCTAAAGATCTGCCAATAAGCACAAAACACTCTAGAGATATATGCAATTTTATAAGAGGCAAAAAAGTAGAGGAAGCAATTCGTTCTTTAGAAGAGATTGCTAAATTTAAAAAACCTCTTCCGATGAAAGGCGAGATACCCCATAGAAAAGGAAAAATTATGTCAGGAAGATATCCTATCAATGCGACAAAACAATTTATTAAGTTGTTAAGACAACTCGTCGCAAATGCAAGTGTAAATAATGTTGAAACAGAAAAAACAAAAATAGAATGCAAGGCTAATAAGGCCTCTCGTCCATATAAAAGATTTGGAAGCGAGAGATTTAAGAGGACAAATGTTACGCTAAGGCTTGCAACTAAAGAAGAAAAGAAAAAACAAGGAGAGAAAAAATAATGAAAAAACAAAAAATATTCATTTGCCCAAAATGTGGAAGTGTAAACTGGAAAATACCTCCATATTTTAAGGGGAGTGGTCTTCCTATTGTAAAGCTTTGCGGAGATTGTGGTTATACTGGAACTTTTTTAGAATCAGATTCAGATAAAGTTAAAGACACACAAAATAAATTGAAAGAAAAAAATAAAAAATAAAAAAATGGAAGAGAAAAAATTTGTTCAGTTCAAGAAAGAAGAGTTTTCTGTCAAAGAGTATGTTAAAAATTCGCTTGGCAAAGGAAGACTAAGCTCTGTCAGAATAGAATACACTCCGGTTGGAGAGAAGATTATTGTTGCTACTAACAAACCCGGATTGGTTATCGGAAGGAGAGGCGAAAGAATAGACGAACTGACAAGTGTTTTAAAAAAGAGATTCAAATTAGAAAATCCTCATATAGAAATTTTAGAAATAACAAAGCCAGAGTTCGATGCTCAAATAGTCGCCGACGAAATAGCAATAGCTCTAGAAAGACTTGGAAGTTTAAAATTTAAAATTATAGCTTACAAAATGTTACAAAGAATAGTAAATGCTGGAGCAGCGGGAGTAGAGATAAGATTGTCTGGAAAGCTGCCAAGCGAAAGAGCTAAGTCGTGGAGATTTGCTTCAGGTTTTCTGAAAAAAACCGGAGACGCGGCGAAGATAGTCGACAATGCCCAGTCTGTAGGAAAAACTCTCGCAGGAGTTATAGGAGTTAAGGTAGCTATTTTATCCCCTGACAAAAAAATTCACGACCAGATAACCATAAATGACGAAATAAGAAGACAGATTAAAATAAATGCAGCAGAAGTTGAAAGTGAAGAGTCTAAAGAGAAAGAAACAAAAGAAGAGGCAAAAAGAGTCAAGAAAGGGAGAAAGAAAAAAATTAAGGAAAATAAACAAGAATAAAATATAAAATGGCAATATTAAAATCAAAAGATGCGGCCAGGATGGGCGAGAAAGAGAGAGAAGAAAAATTAAAAGAGTTAAAATTCGAACTGATTAAGGCGAATGTGGCTGCTAATAAATCCGGAAAAATTAAAATAAAAGAAATTAAGAGAACAATCGCAAGATTAATGTTCATGGCTAAAAAGCCAGAAAAACAATAAGATGGATATATGTCCAAAATGTGGATTGCCAATACAAACATGTGTTTGCAAAGAGATAGCAAAAGCAGAACAGAGAGTGAAAATAGAAACAGAGAAGAGAAGATACGGCAAAATGATAACGTTGGTGACAGGGCTTAGCAACGATGTCAATATGAAAGAGATAGCAAAAAACTTAAAATCAGAGTTGGCTTGCGGAGGAACAATAAAAAACAACACAATTGAATTACAAGGATACCACAAAAAGAAAGTTAAACCAATATTGATAAGACTTGGCTTTCCAGAAAACACAATAGAAGATTAAACCCGAAAGGTTGGAAAAAAGAGAAAGATGATAAAAATAGAAATATAAAAATGAAAAATCAAAAAATAAAACAAGAGAAAGCGAGCGAGTCCAAACGAACAGGATTGGCAAGCGAGGAAGAAAAAACGAAAAGAACAGAAGAGACATCGGAGAAAGAAAAGTCTAGTGTCAGCTGTGCTGACAAGCAATGCCCGGTTCACGGGAAGCTTAGATTAAGAGGAAGAAGTTTTAAAGGTTTTGCGATTAAAAAAGTTCCTAGAAGGGTTTGCATAGAATTTGAAAGAATAATCTATGTCAGGAAATATGAAAGATATATGAAGAAAAAAACAAAAATTCATGCAAGACTGCCTGACTGCCTTAAAGACGAGATTAATATTGGAGATTATATTGAAGTAAAAGAGTGCAGGCCTTTAAGCAAGATTATACATTTTTGCGTTGTGCGAAAGATAAGGGGCGCGGAGGAAAGAAAATGAAAGCTGTAGCTGCCAGAATGACAAGAGGATTGAATTTAGGAGCTAAAGTTGTAGCTGCAGATAACAGCGGGGCAAGAATTGTTAAAGTTGTAGGTGTAAAGGGGGGGAAAGTTAGAAGAGGGAGACAACAACATGTCAAAATTGGAGATTGGGTTAAAGTTTCAGTTAGAAAAGGGCTGCCAGAGATGAAAGGAAAAGTATTTGACGCTGTTGTGATAAGGCAGAAAAAACCCTACAGAAGAAATACTGGAGAAAGAATAGCATTTCAGGATAATGCAGTTGCTTTGTTGAAAGATGAAAAAGGAAATCCTAAAGGAACGCAGATTAAAGGCCCAGTCTCAAGAGACGTTGTTGATAGATGGAAAGAAATCGGAAAAATCGCGCAGTTTATAGTTTAAGGAGAAAAAATGAAAAAAATATTTAGTAAATATTGGGAAGCAAGCAAACAGCCTCGAAAGCAGAGGAAATACTTAGCTAAAGCTCCTTTGCACATAAAACACAAATTTTTATCTGCAAATTTAAGCAAAGAATTAAGAAAAAAATACCAGAGAAGAAGTTTCCCTTTAAGAAAAGGCGATGTTGTCAAGATAATGAGGGGGAGATTTAAGAAAAAACAAGGAAAACTCGCAATTTTGAATTTAAAAAGGACAAAAGTCAGCATAGAAGGTATGCAAAGAACAAAGAAAGATGGGACAAAAGTCAATGTATTTTTCCATCCTTCTAAATTACAAATCCAAGAACTAAACTTAGATGATATCAAAAGGCTAAAAAGCATAGAAAGGAAGATTAAAATGCAAGGTGAAAAGATAAAAGAAGTTAAAAAAGAAGAAACAAAAGGAAAAATAGAAACAAAACAAGAGAAAAAGGCAGAAGAAAATAAAATTAAGGAGAAATAAAATGCACATAAAAAGACAAAACCTAACAAAGACTTGGCCGATACCAAGAAAGGGCACGAAATACATAGTTGTAGCTAGTCATGACAAGAAGAATGGAATTCCTTTATTAGTCATCTTGAGAGATATACTCAGAATCGCGGTAAACCGAAGAGAAACCAGAAAAATGCTGCAAGAAAAATTGGTTTATATAAACGGCAAACAGACAAAAAAAGAAAAGTTTTCTGTTCTTCCATTTGACATCATAAAAATAGGAGACAAAAGTTATGAACTTGGATTTTCAGACAAAGGAAAATTTGAAGTGAGAGAAACTTCAAGAAAAGAAATGATTTTGAAAGTTGTTGGGAAGAAAATATTAAAAAATAAAAAAGTGCAATTAAATCTTCTATATGGAAAAAACCTAATTTCAGATGAGAACGTTAAGATTGGGGATTCTGTAGTTATAAAAGAAAACAAAATTGTCAAGACTCTACATTTAGAAAAAGGGCGGGAAGCAATAATTTTTGCGGGGAGATACAAAGGGAAATATGGGATTATAGAAAAGATGGAGAACAAGATGGCTGTGCTTGAATGCGAGAAGAAAAAAATAAATATTCCTATTGAGAATATAACTGTGGTAAAATGAAAGAAAACAAGATGAGGGAGATTGAAATAGAAAAAGTTGTTTTGAGTATCGGGGCAGTTGGAGATAAGCTTGAAAAAGCAGTCAAACTTTTAAGGCTGATAACTGGAATAGCAGCAGTAAAAACAAAAAGTAAAAAAAGAATTCCTGATTTTGGAATACGGCCGGGGTTAGAGATAGGTTGCAAGGTTACACTGATGGGCAAAGATGCAGAAGAAATTTTAAGGAGGTTGCTATCTGCTATAGACAATAAATTAAAAGAAAAACAGATCAACGCAGAGGACTTTTCCTTCGGCATAAAAGAGTATATTGAAATCCCTAATATAGAATACCAACGGGATATAGGAATGATTGGTTTGAATGTTGTTGCCGTGTTTAAGAGAAAAGGCAAGAGGGTAGAAAAAAGAAAGATAAAAAAGGGAAAACTTCCAAAAAGACAGAGAGTTACAAAACAAGAAATAATCAGCTTCATAAAAAGTAAGTTTAATACTGAAATAACTGAAGGGAAATCGGGAGGAGGAGAGGATTAAAATGACCGCAAGCGATTGGCATAAATTATTAAAGCAGTTAAAAAACAAGCCGGCTGTTATGCAGAAATTTTTAAAGCATTGCAAACCAAAAGAAAGAAAGTTTGGTATAACCAACAAGAAATGCAAAAGATGCGGGAGATTCGGGGCGCATGTAAATCAGTATGGTTTGAATTTATGCAGGCAGTGTTTTAGGGAGATGGCGGTAGAACTGGGATTTAAAAAATATAGCTAAATAAAATGGAGAAAAAAATAAAATGAGCCAAGATATTGTTGCAGACGCATTGAATCAGATAATGAACATGAAAAAGGCGAAAAAGAAACAGATAGTTATAAATAGCACTTCCAAATTTTTGCTGAAGATATTAGATGTGATTAAAGAATTAGGATACATAGACTACAAAACAAAAGAAAAGCAAGTGATAGTAGAAATCAAAAAATTAAACTACTGCAGCGCGATAAAGCCGCGTTATAATGTTTCGGCTGATGAGATCGAGAAGTATGTAAGAAGATTTCTTCCTGCAAAAGATTTTGGCTATCTTATTATATCAACAAGCAAAGGTTTAATGACGCATGAAGAAGCTATTGAAAAAAATATTGGAGGAAGCTTGATAGCTTATGTTTATTAAAATGGCAAGAAAAGAAAAGATAGAAGAAACAAAAAGGGAAATTGAAATTCCTGAAGGCATCGAAGTTAGTGTGAACAACAACGAGATTTTGGCTAGAAAAGATAATGCAGAACTAAGGAGAATATTTCCTAAAGTTTTTATTGAAAAACAAGACAGCAAGATAGCATTAAGACTGCAAGGAACAACAAAACGAGAGAAAAAACAGATTAATACAATAGTTGCACACATTAAAAACATACTCAAAGGTTTACAAGGGAAGTTTGTTTACAGATTGCAGATATGTTCTGTTCATTTTCCAATGAATGTAGCAGTCAAGAATAAGGAGGTTATAATCAAAAACTTTCTTGGGGAAGCAAAGGACAGAAAAGCCAAAATTTTGCCTAATACAGAGGTTAAAATAGAAAGAGATATTATAATAGTGGAATCCAACGACAAGGAAGCTGCTGGACAAACAGCCGCAAACATAGAAAAATCTGCTCAACAAACAACAAAAGACAAAAGAGTTTTCCAAGATGGAATTTTTATGATTGAGAGGGCTGGAAAGGGGATATAAAATGGCGAGAAAAATATTTTTACGCGGGAAATGGCGCACTTATTCAAAATTAGGCAGAGGAAGGAAGAAAAAGCAAAAGTATAGGAAAGCTACAGGCATCCATAATAAAATAAGATTAGAGATGAAAGGAAATCCTGTAAGAGTTAAAATAGGATACAAGGGCTCTAATAAAGAAAAAAAGATAATTGTAAGAAATGGAAGAGAATTAGAAAAAGCTAAAAAGGGCGAAAAGGTAATTCTCGCGAGGGTAGGGAAGAAAAAAAAGCTAGAAATAATAAAAAAGGCGCAAGAACGAGGAGTTATTATAGTCAATGCTAATCCCAAAAAACTTTTGGAAAAAATGAAGAAGGAAAAGCCAGAAGAAAGGGGGGAAAAGAATGACAAAAAAGAAAATAAATCTGAGGGGACAAAATGAAAATCTTCGATTTTCAATCATTTAAATTTCAAATAAATAACGAGGAAATTTAAATAAAATGAAATTAGAAAAGAAAAAACAATTAGCAGCAAGGGTATTGAAGGTTGGTAAAGAAAAAATATGTTTTGATCAAGGCAGGCTGGCTGAACTGAAAGAGGCAATAACAAAACAAGACATCAAAGATTTATTTAAAGCAGGAGCAATTAGAATAAAAGAATCTGCAGGAAGAAAAGCGATTAAGAAAAGGAAAACTAGAAGATTGGGGGGGAAAATAAAAAAGAGAATAAAAAACAAAAAGCAAGGATATGTCAAAATAACACGAAAATTAAGGAAGTATATTAAAGAATTGGAGAAGCAGAACAAAATAGGGAAAAAAGTTTATTATGCATTAAGAAAAAAAATCAAAGCACGAGCTTTTAAAAGCAAAGCTCAATTGAAGGAGTATTTGAAAGAAAATGAAGGATAAAGAAACACTTTTGAAAGAACTACAAGAAAGATTTGATATTATGAAGAAAGAGCTTGGCTTTAAAGTAAGCTTCCAAGAGCTTGACAGCATTTTCTTTCTCAAAGATGTTATTTTAGGCACAGGTTTTGTCAGCGATAGTTTGTCTAGGCAGATATGCGCTAGAATTGTGGATACCTATATGAATTGGAATACTTATCTGCATAGTTTTATTGTCCCAAATCCAAGCAATCTCTTAAACTTAAGTGAAAGCAAGATGTTAAACGAAGAAGAAAAAAAAGAAATCGAAAATATTCTTTCAAAATCTATGAAATTAGTAAGCACAAATACTCTAGTAGGATTAACTAAAGACAAAAAGAATGAAGCAGAATTCATCAATCAAGCAGTTGAATTCTGGAAAAAAACTTTCTGCCCAAGATTAATAAAAATAATTGAAAAAATAAATGACGGATGGAGCAAAAAATGAAAAAACAAAACATGAGAACTCTAAAGAAAAGAAGAAGAAAAGGAAAGACAGATTATAAAGCGAGACTCAGCGTGCTCAAAAGTTCTTTACCAAGAATTGTTGTGAGAAAAACAAACAGGTATATCACAGCGCAGTATGTAAAAAGTATAGAAGCGCAAGATTATGTAGTAAAAGAAGCAAATTCAAAAGAGCTTTTAAAGTATGGCTGGCCTGAAAAAAACGTAGGAAGTTTAAAATCATTGCCTGCGTGTTATTTTACTGGATTGCTTTTAGGAAATAAGATCAAACAAACAGAAAAAGAAAAAAAAGCAATATTGGATATGGGTTTAATAAGAAACACGAAAGGGAGCAGGATTTATGCTGTCCTGAAAGGTTTAATTGATAGCAAAATAGAGATTAAGCACAAAAAAGACATTCTGCCAGATGAAAAAAGAATAAAAGGAGAACATTTAAAAAACAAGATAGAATTTGAAAAAATTAAAAATAACCTATTGAAATAAAATGATTAAAGAAAAATTATTGACCGAAGAAAAAGTAGACGAGCCTATAGGCGGAATAATTGAAGAAGCGGAAAAAGCAAAGGAAAAAGAAACAGCAGAAACATGGAAATATGCAAAAAAGAACAGGCCCAGCCCAGAAGAGAGAGAAAGAAAAGAGATAGAAAAACAGATTGAAGGATGGAAACCTAAAACAAAATTGGGCAAGATGGTAAAGGAAGGCAAAATAAAAGATATTGATGAAGTTTTAAAATATAAAATTTTGGAGCCGGAGGTACTTGATTATTTATTGAAGCTTAGGTCAGACTTATTGCTGATAGGGCAGGCAAAAGGAAAGTTTGGCGGAGGCAGAAGGAGAGCGTGGAGACAAACTCAAAAAAAGACAGCAGAAGGAAATACACCAACATTTGCGTGCATGGTTGTGGTTGGGAATGAAGATGGTTATGTTGGTTTGGGTTATGGGAAAGCGAAGGAAACTTTGCCGGCAAGAACAAAAGCATTAAGAGACGCCAAGCTTAATATTGTAAAAGTAGAAAGAGGTTGCGGAAGTTTTGACTGTATATGCAACGAAAAACACAGCATTCCATTTAAAACTGAAGGGAAATGCGGTTCTTCTCATATAATTTTATGGCCTGCTCCCCAAGGCACAGGCATAGTCACCGGAGCGGAGGTCAAGAAAATTTTAAAACTCGCCGGAATAAAAGATGTTTATAGCAAGACTTTTGGGCAGACAAGAACAACCATAAATTTGGCTAAAGCATGCATTGAGGCATTAAAAAGAATAAGCTTAAACACTGAGAAAGAAGAAAAATGATAGCTATAATAAGAATTGAAGGGAAAGTTAAATTAAGACAAGATATAGAAGAAACTCTATCTAGGCTAAGATTAAAAAATAAATTTTCTTGCGTGGTTGTGGAAGAGAAAGATAAAGTTAAAATGGGAATGCTGAAAAAAGCTAAAGACAGCGTCGCTTTCGGCGAAATTGATAATCCTACTTTAATAAGGCTGATAGAAAAAAGAGGAAGAAGGATAGACTTTAAAGAGGTAAAAGATGCAGAAAAAATTGCAGAGGAAGTGAAAAAAGGCACGAAGCTGGAAGAACTTGGCTTAAAACCTTTGTTTAGGCTTCACCCACCACGCGGTGGATTGAAAAGTTCAAAGAAGCAGTTTCCCCGCGGAGTTTTAGGAAATCACGGCAAAGAGATAAATAAATTAATTGAGGGGATGCTATGAAACTCAAAAAAAGAAAAAAATACAGCAGAATGCACGGAAGCAGAACTTGCGGTTATAGCGCCAAGCTTCACAAAGGAAAAGGAAGCAGAGGAGGAAAAGGAATGAGCGGAACAGGAAAAAGAGCTGACCAGAAAAAAAGTTTAGTTATAAAGCTGTACGGAAACAAGTATTTTGGCAAACAAGGCAAAACAAGCAGAAAAGTAAAAAAGAAAAAAATAGAAATAATCAATGTTGGAGAAATAGAAGAAAAATTTAAAGAAGGAGAAGTTAATTTAGACAAATATAAAATTTTGGGCGAAGGAGAAATAAGCAAAAAATTTATTATAAAGGCCGAATCTGCCTCAGCTTCTGCTATTGAAAAAATTAAAAAAGCCGGAGGCAATATAATAATCAAAGAAAGAAAGAAAAAAAAA
>Ga0066639_10003796_pt1 | contig 13017 bp, 16 predicted proteins | sample CryGeyCG2114_010_2_FD_59504 | JGI IMG/M metagenome (GOLD analysis project Ga0066639, IMG submission 59504) | Groundwater microbial communities from aquifer - Crystal Geyser CG10_big_fil_rev_8/21/14_0.10 | ecosystem: Environmental > Aquatic > Deep subsurface > Groundwater | place: USA: Utah...
CAAAACGACCGTGTCGCCAAGTCGGAGCATGACAGAACCGTTGGCTTGTTCGGCCAAATCATTAAACTCTGCTGTAAGAGTCCCCCCGCCAATTTGGAGAGAGTATTCTTTAGTTTTCATTTATTTGGAGTTGATCTCTGGATTCTAGATAGAAACCGTCTGGATGCCAAAAGCATTCAAAGTTCCTTACCTATATATCCAAAGACCAGCTTTGTTAATCTATTAATGCCAATAAGCAATATAACAAAATGTTCATTATTAGCCAACATTTTTATTGTTCCTTGCTATAATTAATGTAACGAGGTCGTACTTATTAAATTTTCATCAAAAAATTATGTTTAAGAAAAATGGTTGCACTTGGTCCTGGTTGGCATGGCTCCTAGTTATTATCGGAGCTATAAACTGGGGCTTGGTTGGCCTAGGAAATTTCTTTAGCAGCAACTGGAATGTTGTTAATCTCCTTTTGGGCAGATGGATGGTTGTAGAGAACATTGTCTACATCATTGTTGGCATTTGCGGCGTTATCCTCATTTTTGGTTGCCGATGCAAAACTTGCAAGTCTTCCATGGGAATGGCAGAAACTGCTCCAAGAATGTAGTTTCTTAAGTTTGAAACATCCCGGCTTTGGTCGGGGTGTTTTAATTTCATGAGATCGTTAAATATTTCTATAAAAGAAAATCAATCAGCCACTGACTTTTTAGACAAACTTTTGAAAGAAGCGACAGCTCTCAGAGCTTCCGATATCCATATTGATCCGACAGAAAATAAGCTAAGGGTGCGGTTAAGAATAGACGGGATACTCTATGATGTGGCAGATGTCCCGGTGAGCCGTCAGAGCGAAATAATATCTAGAATAAAAATTCTTTCGAGTTTGAGAATAGACGAGCACAATGCCGCTCAAGACGGTCGTTTTAGATTTTTTTCTGACGACAAAAATCCGGTTGATGTCAGGGTTTCGATTTTGCCGACCTATTATGGAGAGAATGCTATTTTGCGTTTGCTTTCCGATAAACAAGATGTACTAGATTTGGACAACTTGGGTTTCGGAGAGAACGATATCCAAAAAATAAGAAAAGCTATCACAAAAACCGGGGGCATGATACTCGTGACTGGCCCGACCGGTTCCGGTAAAACAACTACTCTTTATGCGATCTTAAAGGCGCTCAATAAAAAAGACGTATCAATAGTTACCATTGAAGAGCCAATCGAGTATGCCATATCCGGTATTAGACAAATCCAAGTGAACTCTAGAGGTGGGCTGACTTTCGGGAGTGGCCTTCGTTCAATTTTGCGCCAGGATCCGAACATTATTATGGTCGGCGAAATTAGAGACAGAGAAACAGCCAGCCTGGCAACTAACGCCGCTTTGACAGGTCACTTGCTACTATCGACTCTTCATACTAATGATGCCTCTTCCACCATGCCGAGGTTAATTGATATGGGAGTCGAGCCCTTCCTTTTAGCTTCGACTTTTAATTTGGCTATTAACCAAAGACTGGTCCGGCGAATTTGCTCGAACTGTAAAACTCCTCGGCAGAAAATATCTTTTGTTTTTTCTCCCGATTATTTAAAAAATTGGTCTGAAAAAACTTTTTTTTACGGTAAGGGTTGCAAAGAGTGCAATTTCACAGGCTATCGTGGTCGTTTAGTAATTAATGAGATACTTTCGACTAGCGAGGAAATCAAAGACGCTATTCTTAAAAAACAATCAGCCCACCAAGTAAAAAAAAGCGCTCAAAATGAAGGCTTTGAAACTCTTTTGGAAGACGGACTGGCTAAAGTTTCTAAGGGGCTTACCAGCTTAGAGGAAGTTCTAAGAGTTATTCATGATTAGTTTTTTTGTAAATTTCCGCCGGAAAATTATTTTTTCTAGGAAAGAAAAAATCCATTTCCTAAATCAACTTTCTTTTCTTTTGGAAGGAGGTGTTTCTATTTTTGAAAGTTTGGAAATTATTGAGCACCAAGTATCAGGCAAGATAAAAAAAGAAATTATTTCTGATTTAAAGAAAGACGTTTCAAATGGTCTCAAATTTTCGGATAGTTTAGGGAAGAATCTATTTTTCGATGAATTTTCCATAAACCTAATTAAATCGGGAGAAACGGGAGGGTTTTTGAAACAGAATATTAATTACTTAGTAAATCAACTTAAACGAAGACAGGAAATAATGAAAGGTTTTTACGGAGCGATGTTTTATCCTTTGTTTATTGCTCTGGCGGCTACGGCTTTAGTGGCTACTTTGATTTTTTACATTTTTCCCAAGATTTTGCCGATAATTTTGAGTCTAAATATTAATTTGCCTCTCTCGACCAGGATTATAATTAACACTGCTGAATTTCTAATTGCCTACGGTCTTGTCTTATTCTTGTCTGTTCTCGTTCTGATTTTTATTTTTGTTGTAAGTTTCAAAAAACTTACTTCTTTCCGATTTGTTGTTCATAAATTTCTTTTTAAATTTCGTCTCTGGGGTTCTGTCTATAAAGATTTTGTTTTATCTGATTTTTGCCGGACATTGGGGATGCTTTTAGAAAGCGGGCTGCCTATTGACAGAGCTTTAGCAGTGGTCGAAAAAACTAACGGTAATTTATTTCTAAAAAAGAACATTGTTGAACTAAGAAAAAGTGTAGCTAAAGGTTTTCCCATTCATTTATTTTTAGAACAAAATAAATCAACTTTTCCCGAACAGATGTCGCAAATGATCGCGGTCGGCGAAAGAGCCGGCAGTCTTTCTCACTCTCTTGTCCACCTTTCTCAATTTTACGAGTCAGAATTTTCTGAAAAACTCAAAATTTATTCTCGGATTATCGAGCCCGTTTTGATGATCACAGCCGGTTTGGCTGTCGGCTTGGTGGCGGTTTCTATTATTTCTCCCATTTATGAAATTACTCAAAATCTTCAAAGCCACTAGTTCAAGTAATGGTTTTGCTCTTATCGAGATAGTGATTGGGCTCGGCATTCTCGTTTTTATTTTATCGGCGGGATTGTTTGTTAATTTGAATTCAATCAGCCAACGTAATTTTTTTGCTGAGGAAGAACTTATATCAAGCTTGTTAAAAACAGCCAGAAGTCGGGCGGTGAACAATATTAATGAAACTTCCCACGGATTTTATTTATCTGAAACAGATTTTGTTATTTTTGAAGGAGATTTTAAAAATCAGCAATCTTTTAAAAGAAATTCACAAGTAGAAGTTACAACCAGTTGGCCGGGCGACAAAGTTATTTTCAAAAATCTTACAGGAGAACCGACAGAAGCCGGGGAAATAAAAATTAATGATAAAACCATGACCTTTGACATTAAAATAAATGAAGCCGGTGGTATTAATTAAGAGAGAAAAATCAACAAAGGGTTTCATTACACTTGAGATTATCATCTCTCTTTTTATTATTACGACCGTAATCAGTTCCCTTTTCAGTGTTTTTTTTGGCAGTCAATATTTTTTATCCGATTCGGAAACGGTCGGTGAATTAATTTACAGAAATCGCTTAAATTTGGAAGAAGCCCGGGCGTTGGGGTATAGAGATATCGAAACTTTAGTTTCTTGGCGGGAACAGGAAGAACATTTGGAAGAGGAACTCTCTGTCAAACGATTTTATGACTTCAGTAAAGAAGTAGAAAGTCGTGCCAGTTGGAATAGTAATTTTCTCGAATTGTCTCTCGGTTTAAAAAGTTTTGTATCTGATTGGAAGCAAAGCGTCGGATCAAATACTTGCTTTCGGAACTTTAAAGATCGGTCAGGAATCGAACAAAAAGGAAACCTGGATATTAGTGAGAATTTGTCCACTGATATTGATGTTGTGGGAGAACGCGCTTATATAACAACTGATTCTTCTAGCGGACCTAATTTCTTTATTGTTGATGTTTCTGATCCTCTTAATCCGGTTTTTGTTTCTGATAATTTCGGTACCGGCAAAAAAATAAGTTCTTTGCATATCGCCGGCAGATACGCATATGTCTCGACTAACTCTACAGCCAAGCAGATTCAAGTCGTTGATGTATTTGATTCAAGCAATCCAAATCTTTTGACAGAATATAAGCTGCCGGATCCTTCAAGCACCACTACACCGACAAGTATTTTTTATAAAGACCAAAAAATTTACTTAGGAACTGGAAAACACGATGGCGGACTGGAATTTCATTTGATAGATGTCTCTCAACCCGGTACCCCCAGACATTTAAACTCTTGGGAAATAGACGCTAAAGTTAACGATATTATTATCAAAGAAAATTTTGCTTTTCTGGCTTCTGTTAATCCGTTTCCTTTAAGAATTATTGACCTTAGCGATTATTTTTCGGAAGCAATTAAAGTTTTTGTTTCTTCCCCGAGTAACGACGGGCAAGCCGGCCAAAATCTCTCTCTTGTTAATAATTTTTTGATTTTAAGTCGGTCTGTTTTTATACGAGTTCCCGACTATGACGAACTCGTTGTTTTTGATATCAGCGATCTTCCAAACCCGATTATCAAAGACACCTTTCGTTTCGGCGAAACTACGAGGGGGGTTGTCGGCAGAGAAAATTTATTGGCTGTGGCTACTACTTGGGGCAGCGAAAATAAAGAGCTTCAATTTTTTCGCCCCGATGAATCATACGAAATAGGATTACCCGAATCACACAATCTTTCTGAAAAACCAGTAGCTATTGACTGCGAAGATAATTTTATTTATGTAGTGACCGAAAGCCCCTCAAAGTTAATTATTTTTGAAATTTTATGATCAGTAACCGGCAAAAGGGGTTTCTTCTTATCGAGATCATAATTTATTTCGCGCTATTCTCTTTGATTGTTGCGGTTAGCGTTGTTTCGACTTTTTCTCTTTTGGGAAGTAGAGAGAAAATGCGTGAAACATCTTTGATCGAGGAAGAAGCAGCGTTTATTTTAGCCAAAATTGATTGGGCATTATCAAACTCGATTATTATAGAACCTGAGCTCGGACAAAGCGACGGCAAGCTCGTTGTTAGAAAGATGGATTTTCCCGACAACCCGATTATTTTTGAAGAGCGAGATGGCAATATTTTTTACGAAACAGCGAATATTTCAGAGCCGCTTAGTAATAGTTATTTGAAAGTGGGGAATTTAAATTTTGATTACCGGCTGTTTTCTGAATCAGTTCCCTCTTTGGAAGCGGAGTTCGTGATTAACAATCGGCTATTCAAAACTATTCATTTTGATTTAATTTCTGAATAAAAAAATGACAAACAGAAAATTAAATTCTGGTTATATCGCTTTGATTGCTACGCTCATTATTTCTTTCGTATTAACTTCGTCTATTCTTTCGGTAAGTTTACTAGGCTATCAAAGTCGGTCTAATCTTTTAGATAGAGAACTTAAAATAAAAAGTTTTTATTTTGCCCTAGGTTGTTTGGATCAAGCTATTTTGCGAACAGTGCAAAGTCCCGGCTGGCAGCCTCCATCTTCTGAATTTTTAAGCGATGATTCGGTTAATTGCTATGTGAAACGTTTGGGAAGAGACGGCCAAGAGGTTACTTTTTATATCCAATCGGTGGCTAGAAAATCAGTTACTAATCTAAAAGCGGTCTTTGATGAAGTTAATTTCAGAATTATTTCTCTAGAAGAACTGTCTGATTTCTCCGACTTGTAAAGTAACTTAGGAAGAACTTAGGAAGTCGGACTTCCGAAGGATTATAAAGAATGCGAAGCGAAAATAAAAAAGAGGCTACCCATATTTGTGAGTAGCCCCGATTGCCAGGTAGAAAGACCAATTATCAGTCGGCTCTGGTGTAGAAGGTGAAATCAAAAGTCACCTTCTGTCCTAAGTGTCGTGCCTTCTGACGAAACTCGTCCGCTTGCTCGCATTCGCCAAGGTGTTCAGCGAGAGTGGCTGCCACTCCGAAGTTTCTGTTGTCAGTTGCGCATTCGATGGCACCTCGCATCAGACGATGCAGAGATTCCTCGAACTTGGCGCGTTCACATAGCGTAACCTCGAAGTTACAGAAATGGAAATAGTGTCCGAAGCGTGCCAGGATGATTGATGCCTTTGCGGCTTGTCCACGCGCCAAGCAATTCATCGTCACCCCTTCAAACCACTCCTGACCTTCTTCCGATTTACACCAATCCCAGCAACTAGATGCTAGGCTTTCCAGCATCTTGAGGTATTTCTCAGAAGTAATCCTGAGATACTGTCCCCGCCAGTTGTAGCGAAGGGTGTCTCCATCCTCGGACAGCAGATTGCTCAGATCGCGTGCCAGACATTGACGACTCACTTCTTCAACGATGTTGAGGTTGTTGAGGTACTTGCCGTCGATCTTGAGACCCTTCCACCACTCGACAATGCAAGCGGTGATGAAGTTCTCGCGCATGCGCATCTGAAGCATCTGACGCCATAGGTCCTCAAGTTCTTCGATTGTGAAGTACTTGAGTGCATGATTGATAACCAACTGAAGTGCTTTGTCAGGCATGAGTCCAGACAGGCGATTCCTGTCTTCGTCGGTCTGCTCAACTTTTGCGATCTCCTCTTGCGGAATCACCGCTTGGAGAAGACCGACAGGATCCTTGCTACAACCACCGTGATACACGATAGTCGCAGCGAGTATCTTCCTGTAGTACTCGTTGTCGTCAGCGAGGTACACTCGCACAGCAATCAGAGCTGACGCCCAGATGCTGCCGTAGGAAAACTGCTTGACCTTAGGCGTTGCCCACTGAGCAAGCATCGCATCAACGATGCGTCGCACCAATATCCGCGTCTGCTCGTCATCGAGATTGAGGCGACCCACCTCTTCTAGAAAGTTCGTTTCTTTCAGCTCAATTGTCTTGGTTTGCCCGCCGTTAGCGAGAAACCAAATGGCAAGACGGTCGGTGGTATGCGCATGTGATGCAAAAACTACATTACGAATACCGTCAGGGTACAAGGAATCGAGCGTAACCATAGCATTGTCTCCTTGAGCGTGCTCAGTGCCACTTGGCCGAGCGTGCTCCGTTGGGGTTGTGAGAGCTTCAAAAGCCCTCTGTCCGTGATCCCTGCGCAACATTGCCAGGAATCTCGCTGCTTTCGCCTGCCTACGAGGCCAACGAGTTGAAGCCAATTCATATGCCTTGTTTGGAGTTTCTATCCGTGCAAGGTGTATGAGCTCCACATGCCGTAGAGCAGGCTTCGCAAGCTCCTGGAGCTCTTCTGAGGTGTACTCCGGCATTGGTTTTCTCCTTGTAAAAGAACTTTGCATATAGTATAATATATAAACAATATGTCAAGATTGGCAATACTAAGTTCAACAAGAAAGGACAAACTTCGGAAGTCCGACTTCCTAAGTTTAAGAATCTATTGGAATGTTCAACACCTGGTGTTGAACATAAGGCATCTAATGTCTGATTAGTAGGTCTTTTTGGCTGGATATATAGAGGGTTTACCCTTTATTCCGTCTGTGCTCCTCGGACGTTGTGAGCGAGAATACTCGTTCACACGCTCCTCGCTTGCCGGAATAAAAAAACCTCGTAAGAGCTTGCCAGTTGGCAATTTCTTACGAGGTTTGTTTGTTGTCTCCGGGTGCTGTTGTCATACTACCGTCCCCGCTCAATGATCCGATCACGAGTGCGAGTGCGCTCTCGATAGTGCGAGTAGCTGCCTTCGCGTGAACTCCATCCCTTTGCGATGTCGATGGATTCCGTGTGATCGTAACGCCTTTCGTAGACTGGCTGGTGCCGGCCGGAACCGAAACCACTTGCGGTGTCGCCACCGACTCGGACTGAACCACAGCCGACGATGAAGGCCAGAACAAGGATACAACAAACGATTGAAAAGAACTCTTTGCGACTCATGGGAACCTCCTTTTTAATAGAGTAAGAGTTGTCGCTACTTCTGTTTCAATTATATCACACATTATCTACTTTTGCAAGTATTTTGAGCCCCAAAAAATCAATGGCTCAACAAAGCCACGGAAGATATGGCCAGAGCTGCCGTTTCGGCTCTGAGGATTTGAGCTCCTAAAAAATAGATAGAAACTCTTTTTTGCTTGAAAATTTCCAATTCCGAGTCGTCAAAGCCACCTTCGGGGCCGACAAAAAATCCAATTTTTTGATTTTTTAAGAATTTTATATCAAACGGCTCCCCTTTCGGATCTAAAGCGACATAAAATCTTTCTTCTTCCATGTCTTTTAATGCATCTTCCAGATTTTTTATAGGATTTATCTTCGGTAATTTGCTTCTGCCGGATTGTTCGCTAGATTCTTTTAATATTTTTTGGGCTCACTCCATGTTTATCTTTTGCCGGACGCTTCTCTGGGAAATTATTGGCGAAAATTTATTGACTCCAATCTCCGTGCCTTTTTCCAAAAGCCATTCAAATCTGTCTTTTTTAATTACCGACTGGATAAGTTCCAGGTCAAAAGCTAGTTGCCAAGGTCTGTGGGTTTTTTAGAAACAGAAAGAATTGCCTGTTTTTTTTTCGATTTGCTCTATAAAAGGCATTCAAATTCAAATTCGGTATTATCGAGAAGGGTGACCTTGTCCCTCATTTAAGGCGGAGGACATTTCTCCACTGATTTAATAAACCAATATCTTTCAAGGTAAGCTTTGCTTCGGTTATTGGTTCTCCGATAAAAAATCTGTGGATTTTGATATGATAGATTTTTAATGAACGAAGTGAATATAAAAATCATCACCCTGTTAAATACAAAATCAAAGATTTTGTCCTTTCGCCTCTGGCGAAAGATTAAACAGGGTTAAGAAAAATATACTTCGCTCCGCTTTGTTATTTTTCTTATTTCTGCTAAAGTATATCATCATGCTTATACCTACAGTAATCGAAAAGAGCCAATTTGGAGAGAGAGCTTACGATATTTACTCTCGCCTGCTCAGAGAAAGAATAATTTTCTTGGGAGGTCCGATTGATGACAATGTCGCCAATTTAGTTATTGCTCAATTGCTTTTTCTGGAATCGGAAGATGCCAAAAAAGATGTTTTTCTTTACATTAATTCGCCCGGGGGTTCTGTGACTGCCACTTTGGCCATGTTAGACACAATGAAACACATTAAACCTGATGTTTCTACGGTTTGTGTTGGCATTGCGGCGTCCGGAGCAGCAATTTTACTCGCTGCCGGCACTAAAGGAAAAAGATTCGCTTTGCCTAATGCGGAGATAATGATTCACCAGCCATGGGGCGGCGCTCAAGGGCAAGCTTCCGATATTGAAATAACCGCCAAACAAATTCTCAAAACCCGAGACAAACTGAATAAGATTTTGGCAGATTATACGGGTCAGGCTATTGATAAAATAGAAAAAGACGTTGACAGAGATTACTTCATGTCTTCTGAGGAAGCCAAAAAGTATGGAATTGTAGACAAAATCCATCAATCTAAAAAATCTTAATTAAAAATCAGAACTTTTAAAAGCCGCTTTTGAAAGCGGCTTTTAAAATTGGACAATCCGAGCTTTTTTCTATATTATCTAGAAGTATCTTTTTATTGTTTAATTTGATGTTTTGCTTCTTTTAGTTGTATGTGAGCAGGCTTAAATTATGTCTAACACCAGTTTATCTCTTGAAAAAGCCTTGTTTATTGATCAAATGCTTATTCTGAATCCTTTACGATTGAAAATTCGGCAAGTGTTCGGTTTTACAGATCTCCCGTAACTAAAAGGAGCGAATTGTCGCTCACCATGTCTTTAAAAATAGTTCTGCTTCTGGTCATCTTGGCCGGATTCGCGGGAATTGCTATCGGCTATTTTCTTAGGTGGATAATCTCTTTGGGCAAAAAGGGTTCTGTTGAGCTGGAAATAAAGCAGCGAATCTTTGATGCTAACAACGAAGCCAAAAGAATAATTTCCGGGGCTGAAGAAAAAGGCCAAAAAGTTCTCGAAGAAATAAGAAAAGAAATCAAAGAAAAAGAGAGTAATTCCAAAAGGTCCGATGAAAGATTAATAAAAAAAGAGGAATTCCTGGACAAACGCCAGCTAGACATTGATAAAGAAATAGCCGCTATCAAACAAAAAGTAGTTGAAGTTAAGGTCATAAAAGATAAAGCGGAAGAACTGATCAAAGAGCGTGTCGAAAAATTGGAAAAAGTTGCCGGTTTGAGCCGAGATGACGCCAAAAAGGAACTTCTGACTCAGACCGAGAAAGAATGTGAAGAGGATATTCTGGTCCGAACACAGAAATTAGAAATTCAAGGAGCTGAAATTCTAGAAAAAAAAGCCAAAGATATCTTGGCAACGACGATTCAGAGACTGGCTTCCTCTGTTTCCTCCGACATTATGTCCACTGTTTTGCCGATTCCTTCCGATGAGCTTAAAGGGAAAATTATCGGCAAAGAAGGTAGAAATATCAAAGCTTTTGAAAGAGCCACAGGAGTGGAGGTTATTGTTGATGATACTCCCGGTGCTATAACGTTGTCTTCTTTTGATCCAGTTAGACGCCAGGTTGCCAAAATGGCGCTTGAGAATCTTATTCTTGACGGCAGAATTCAGCCGGCCAGGATAGAAGAAATGGTTGAAAAAGCTCAAGAGGAAATCAACAAGATAATAAAAGAGAAGGGTGAACAAGCAGTTTACGAATGTGGCGTTTTTAACCTTGATCCGAGAATCGTTACCATTTTAGGTAGATTGTATTTTCGAACAAGTTATGGCCAGAACGTTCTCCAGCATTCGATAGAAATGACTCACGTTGCCGGTATGCTTGCCGAGGAGCTAGGTGCTGACGTAGCCATCGCCAAGGCCGGAGCATTACTCCACGATATCGGAAAAGCTTTGGATCATGAGGTTGCCGGTTCGCACGTCGAAATCGGAAGAAGGATTCTTCAAAAGTTCGGAGCTGATGAAAGGATAGTCAAAGCCATGCAGGCACATCACGGTGAATATCCTTTTGAAACTATAGAATCTATCATTGTTCAAACAGCCGATGCTATTTCAGGCAGTCGACCGGGTGCCAGAAGAGACACTGTCGAAAATTACTTGAAAAGATTGGGTGAATTAGAAGCAATAGCCAATTCTTTCACAGGAGTAGAAAAATCTTACGCGCTCCAAGCCGGACGAGAAATCAGGATTTTTGTTATGCCGGATAAGGTTTCTGATTTGGAAGCCAGGAAATTGGCCAGAGACATAGCTTTGAGAGTCGAGAATGAATTAAAGTATCCCGGAGAAATTAAAGTGAATGTTATAAGAGAAACAAGGATCACCGAATTCGCCAGATAATTTCAGGTTTTGGAATCTTAAATTATAAATTCTTTGTTGGGGATAACCCTTGCGCCAAAAAACCCTTGTTATATAATGATTTTCGTATAAAGCACATCGCTTTGTGGAAAAAGGAGAAAGTCGAAATTCCTTTAGTTCGTCTTAATCATTAGTTTTATAAGAATTATGAATAAATCATCAATCGTTGAAGCAGTTCACGCTAAGTTGGGCGGAACCAAGGTCCAGGCTGAGCAAGTCGTTGATACTATTATAAATTCCATAGTTGATACCCTGAGAAAGGGTGGAGAGGTTTCTATTTCCGGTTTAGGTATATTTTCCACTAAGACCAGAGCTGCTAGAAAAGCCAGAAATCCAAGAACCGGTGAAACTATCCAAGTTGCGGCCATGAGAGTTCCGAAGTTCAGAGCCGCAAAAGCTTTGAAAGATTCAGTAAAATAATCTTTTCAGATCAAAGGATTCTCCATAAGACAAAAACACTCTCCGATAAGATCGGAGAGTGTTTTTTGTAGGTCAAGAAGATATTTCTAAAATTTTTTCTAAGACAATCGGAAGTTCTATTGTTCCGGTTTCGCCGCTGAAATGTTTCATTTTCTTTTTTATAACAATTTCTGAACCGAGCTTGTCACGAAAATCATCCTGGTTGTCAATCGGAACAAACGGGTCGTCGTCAGAAAAGATAGCAACACTTTTGGGAAGGTGAATTCTTACTTTGGTAAGAGCAACCGGAGTACCCAGCCAATGTTTTTTGATATTTTCTTCTGATTGATTTTCAAGGCCGGTAAGACGTTTGAAAAATCCGGCGACAAAAATCGCTCCCCCGACTTTAGTGTTTTCGGGCAATGTTTCAAGATAGCGAGCGATGGTTTGGCAACCCATACTATGGCCGACAAAATAGGTATTTTCGTCAGCGATGTCGACAACCTCGGCAAGTTTAGGAACCCAATTTTCTATGCGTGGATTTCCGGCGTCAGGAAGTTGCGGAACCTCTACCTCGAATCCTTTCATTTCAAGCTCTTTTTAAAGCCACGGGAACCAGCCTTCTTCCGGGTATCCTCCTCAGCCGTGGACTACAAAAACTCTTTTCATGTGCGGGATGGGAGAATCGAACTCCCAACCGCGGTTTGGAAAACCGCTATTATGCCATTTAACTAATCCCGCTAAATTAATAATGCGACATTTCCAGCCCTAGGCTGGTCCGCCTTTGGCGGAAACTAATCCCGCGCGATGTAGGAAATACTAACAAAAAACAAAAACTCCCGCTACGGGCGAGAGTTTTTGTTTGAAGACCAAAAGAAATTTAATCAACCGATTCTTCACTTTCTGAATCAGAAGTTTCTTCTTCGGAATCTTCTTCTGTTTCTTCTTCCGAAATAGGTGTCTCGTTTTCGTCCATATTATTTTTATTAATCCCAATCTTATGGAATTTGCTGGTAATATAGTCTCTCGAAGCGAGCTCCGAGGGACTATATTATACATAAGCAGGTAACTTTCACCAGAGTCAAACTATAAGTTACAAAGATTTTTCCTCAGAAATTTTTAAGATTGAATCAAAATTATCATCTTCGGAAATTTTATTTTTCTTCTCGATCCCGCATGCCGTGCATTTATGCAAAAGAATATATTTTTTATCTTGCAAGAATACTTCCACAGGTTTCATCATACCTTGGCAGGTCTCTTCCCTATCGCCCGGATTTACATCGACATGCTTGCTCCAAAGACACTTGGGGCAATGATTAGTGTAACCATTCCCTACAATTGTAATATTGCAATTTCCGCACCTGAAATTCTCGACTGTTTTCCTAAAGGTCGAAGACATATTTTACTTTATTCGGGGCGCCGAGAATCGAACTCGGCCCTCATGCTCCCAAAGCATGCATACTACCGA
>Ga0066639_10003802_pt1 | contig 13005 bp, 21 predicted proteins | sample CryGeyCG2114_010_2_FD_59504 | JGI IMG/M metagenome (GOLD analysis project Ga0066639, IMG submission 59504) | Groundwater microbial communities from aquifer - Crystal Geyser CG10_big_fil_rev_8/21/14_0.10 | ecosystem: Environmental > Aquatic > Deep subsurface > Groundwater | place: USA: Utah...
CTGTCAATATTTTTTTATTCATATAAACCTCCTTTCATCAATTATACCCTAATTTTACTAAAAGCTAAAACTTTCAAACATTCTATCAACCTCACCTTCATATTCACCAAACACCGGTTCCTGTCCATAATATTTAAGCAAGTACACTCTATCTTTCCCTGGATCATAAACCTGAACCTCCCAAGACTTAACCTTAAGCATTCCTTCTTCTGGTGGATAAAAATAAGTCAATACCCCCGCCTGTCCATTTATAACTACATCCTTGTCTTTATATTCTCCAATTGCTTCCTTTTGCATCTCTCCCCACTCAGATCTTTGCCAGCTAATCCATTCCTTTATACTGCCAATCTTTGGAAAATCACCAGCTTCTTTTTTCATTTCCGGCAAATCAAACACAATCACCTCAAATTTTACTGCTATCGGCGTTCCCCCCATCGTTTCTACACTATCATCCTCATTTGGGCTAAACCACACCACCTCTGCCATCTTTTCACTATCTCCTAAATAACCAGCATACCAACCATCTGGATAACTAAAACTGTACCCATACTTCATATTCTCGTACTTCTCAAAGTCAACTTTCTCCACTAACCCTTTTTTATCCGCATTTTCCCTTTTCTTTCCCTCCTCCCCCTTATCCCATAAAAAATACCAGCCTAAGCTGATAAACAATATCACCCCCAATAATCCCAAACACCCCAATATCCCCACAAACAATATCTTTTTGTTCATTTTTTCCTCCTTTTTTCTTCTACTTAAAACAAAACCAGATATAACCATCATCCCCACTCTCACCCAAACACTCTCTCTTCTCACAACTATAACCTTCTACCAACAACCTATCCTTTTCTTCCACCTTCTCAACTTCTAGATACCTGAGCTCATCATAGCTAACTTCACACCTCCACATCACCGACTTAACCTCCCTTTCAACCCCCTCACCTTTCTCCCCAAACTCATAGGGCTCCGGATAACACTGATATCCTTTTCCTTCATACTCTCCCACCTTTACTGGCAATAAATTATCATCCCAATACTCTCTAGGGGTCACCACCACCTCTGGATATTTATCATCAAAAAAACTCACCAAATCCTCAACTGGCTCAACTACTCCCTCCAAATAATTACTGCACCTATCCTCTCCTGTCAACACCTCATCTCCATCTAAACTACCTATAAAATAAAAACTCTCCCTCATCCTCTCAAACCTATCTCTAAACTCCTCCATCACCCCTCTATCATCATAAACACAACTTAACCCCCTCCCACTTTCTTCTCCTAAAACATAAACAGCTTCCTTGATCTTCCCCTCTTCCAAACTAACCACCTTAATGCCTTTTTCTCCACCCAAACTACTTCCTTCTTTTTCTATAACCTCCACTCCCCCAATCCCAGTTAACCACTCAACAAACTCGTCCAAACTCTGTGGCTCTCCTCCCTCATTAAAAAGTGCATTATAAAATCCATATCCATGACAATAAATAGTCCCATCCTCACTCAAAAACCCTCTCCCATCATTATTTCCAGGTGCCTCATTCATCAAAAATCCTTTTGGATATAAAAAACTAAAATTATACCGACTGTTTTCATACCTCTCCCAACCTCCAACCATCATCTCCGTCAATACCAAATACCCTGTTGTTACCAACACCAAAAAAGAAAGTGATAAAACCACTATTCTCCACCAGGTTACCCCGACTTTCTTTTTTCTCTTTTTCATCCTACTCTGTAAATGCTAAATACGCTGGGACTATAAGATTAGCAACCGGTACAATCATCAATATTCCTACCCAGTCCGGCTTCCCCCTTCTTTTTGCTATCTCCATCCATACCACCACCAAAACAACTATATTCACAAGCGGTATCAGCATTAATATTATCCACCAAACTGGTTTTTTAGCAATATTAAGCATTAGGATAATGTTTAATATCGGTACCCAAGCCCACCAAGCATTCTCCTCCTTTACTTTCTTTGCAATAAGCATCAAACACAAAGCCGAATAAACGTAGAAAATCAACATCAGAAACAGATACATCATCCAAAACCCCGCCATCATTGCAAGACCTGCCCCTCCGATTTCATTAGACCCACCATAACTATAGTCATATGAATAATCCATAATTCACCTCCTTTCGCCTACATGTTACTAGTGTAGCCGCTTTTCACCACTGCTGTCAAGAAAAATCATCTCAATCATAAAAATACTTTATCAAAGCCTAATCTCCACCCTATAAAGCTTCTTATCCTTTCCTCCTAAATCATATTTATATCGCTCTTCCCCTCTCATAAAATCAAAAACCTTTTTCCCTTCCTCTATTGCTCTTTTTATTTTAAATGCAACAAGTAAAAAACCAACACTATAATAATCATACTTTGGATCATATCCTGAGTTATACAAAAGTATTTCCGTTTCATTTTCAAAACTCAATAAACTTGCCACCCTTTTCCCTTCTACACTTAAAAAACAAATACTTACCTCCCACTCTGGCTTTTCGACCTCAATAAGTTTCCAAAAAAACTCCTTCATCCTCTCAGTCATAAACTTCTTTTTATTAGTATCAGAAAGCCGATGCAGTAAAATAAACTCTTCAAAATCACTCCTTGCCGTTTTTTCACTGCAACTACTAAAACTATTCACTTCCTCTAGTCTTCTTATTTTTCTTCTTATCTCTTTTCTCTTTTTTCTCTCCAGAAAATTCAAATAGTTATCCCAATTTTTTTGCAAATCAATATATGGAGCTAGCTCACAAACATCCAAATCAATTTCCATCCCCACCACTCCACCTTTAAAAACCTGATAGCTAACTGAATCTTCTCTCAAATTATTAATAACCACCTCGCAAAACCCATTTCCCCTAAACCACTCCAGTATCCTTTCCCACCCCGCTCTCCATACCCTCTCATCTCCTTCTATAACCACATCTCCATAATCACTAACCTCTTCTCCTCCTAAAACCTTTTTCATTCCCAGCAAAACCACCCCATCTTCCACTTTCTCAAACACTCCATACCCAACAACTTCTTTGTCATCCCAAACCCCCAACACCACCAAATCATCTTCATCACAAAAACTATCAGAAAAACTCTTCAAGTAAAAATATGACTGGAAAAAACCTACCAAACCAACATTAACTTTCTTTATTTCCCCAACATCCCCAAACCTTTTAACCGAAATCATAACTTAATCTTCTTTTCTATCTTCTCCCACCATCTATCTTTCTTCTGAAAAAAAACAAGATAGCTTATCTCCAAAACACCAAAAAAATTTAATAGTAACATCCCCACATACCAAACCTGCTGATCATTTTTCGCTGCCCTCCAAAGCCCAATTCCCTTCCAAATCATTGACCAACAAACAAGCAAAAACAAAAACACCGGATTAGCTAAATACCCACTTAATACTTCTTCCATCTTAACTCCTTCAACTATATATCAGCCTATTATATCTTAAACACCTCCTCATCTCAATCAACCCCCACCCCAATAATATTTGCTTTTTATTCTAAAAGTGTAATAATAAATTTATACCAACTTATTTGGTCACTGCCATGAATGACATACAAACAAAGCTGCAACAAACTAAAGCTGACCCTCCTCAGCAACAACCTCCTTCTCCCACTAGTCCTCAACCAACCAAATCATCATCTTCAACAACCCATCTAATTATTTGTGCAACCAGCTACTCTTATCTCCTTCACTTTTATAATAATTTTAATCTTAATAATATTTTTCACAGGTTCACTTAATTAATAAAAACTAATATGGAAAAAACAAATAGTACAACAAAAACATGTCTTTTAACTGCTGGTATAGGCTGTATTATTATCATCTTTTTAAGCCTCATAGCCGCTGCTTTCTTTTTTATATCCAATTCTCTATCTGATAAAGATAGATCAACAAAAACGCAAAACAAAACCTCCTCAACCTCCTTCACCAACACCAAATATGATTACAGTTTCGACCTAGGAGATCTAAAAGGTGAAATAACCGAAGTAGAAAACACTGACCCAGAAGTAGCTTCTTGGTATCAGGACACCTTCTACTACTGTCTTAATAACCCAGACCAATCTGAACCAGATCCTTTCTGCAATAAATCCGGACTAACCAACATCTTCACTATCCACGTCTTAACTCAAGATCAATATAATGAAGTCAAAAACTCCCCAATGTCATCTCTTCAAGAGCTTGCCCAAAAAGACAATCTCTATTTTATGTTCTCCCATCCAAACGGATACTTACCTGAAAAAGTACGTAGTGACTTTCTTGATAACATCATTTCGTCTTTCAAACTCAAAGGAGCAACTCAAACAACTAACCACAATCCAACCGACTCAAATCTAACTCCAGAACAGCAAGTAAAAGAACTTCTCAAAACAGCTAAAACATACTACAACTGCACCTACAAATACACCTTTGAGTATCCTTCATCCTGGGCGTGTTCAGATGGAACCAACTCCTCAGACCAAGTATTCACCTATGGTAAAGGTATAAACATCACCTTCACTAGCTACCCAGCAAGTGGTTTAACCTTATCTCAGTTCTCCCAGCAACGAATCTCAGTAACTGATGGTACCCCAACCCAACAGCAAGAAACCCAAAGACAAGACTCCCAGGGATACCTTGTTGCTTTTGAAAACCCAGATTCAGCATCATTTTACTGGCTACAAGCTAACTCTTTCATCGAAATGACTATCTCGGGAGATAACTACTCTCAGGAAAACCCAGAAGCATATGTTGTTGCCTCCACCCTACAATTAAATCAAGACCTAGCTCAATGTCCTCAAGTCTATCAACAACCAACTCAGGCTCCCATACCCACTCAACCTCCTCCACCACCTCAACAATCCGCAGTTGACCCCGCTAACTGCACCCATCCAAATGGTGATGTCGAATACTGGTGGAATAATGCCTCACAAGCTGAACAAGACTGCTTCATTCTCAAATACCCAGAATCACCGTTCCTCAGACAATAAACCAATAAACATAAAAAACTAACAAGGCTACCCCAAACCTTGTTTAAATTCAAATAACCTTTGCTAACCTGTGATAAAATATAGCCAATAAGATGACAAGAGAAATTAGTAGACAACAACCTTACCCAAGCTCTCGTAGACCTGACCAACTTGAAGACCTTTGGAACCATCTTGTAAAAAACCTCCCTCCAATTAACTCCGAAGATGAACTAACCCTCAAGAGCTTTCTCGCTGCAAGAATAAGATTTGCTCAAACCCACCAACAAACCGGCGAACAACACCACACCCTAATTTCTAACTTCGAGCAACAAACACCTCCAGGCTTTTTTGATAGATGCTCTCCTTACATAAAACAAATTACCGATGCAACCAGGCTTAACGGTAGAATCGGTAAGAAAGTAAGAAAATTAACTAGAAGAAGATAATCCTCAAATCTGCTATCATATCAATATGACAAAATACCAACCCTTACCATTCAGTCAATACTTTAGAAAACTAGATAAAATTGATAAAGAAGTAAAGGACTCAAAAGAATATGGCTCAATGCTAATTCTAAGTCTTGTCGAGGAAATAGGCGAAATGTCTAGAGCTTATTTAGCTAAACATGGCCGTAAGAAAACAAACATTGCCGCCCAGCTTGATGAAACCTATGAACAAGAACTTGGAGATATCCTTGTTGCCATAATCCACTTTGCTAGAATCAAAAAAATAAACCTCCATCAGGTAATTACCTACTCTTTGGATAAAGTAGAAAAAAGACGAAAACAACCTAAAAAATAGCTAGTATCAACAAAGACTTACTCTCATCCTCAATCTAAACTCACCACCTTAAGTCCCGGCTTTTTATTCAATTACCTTCCCTAGCCTATCTTCACTCCTATATTTTCTCGCCCATCTTCAATTCTTATAGCAAAAAATAATAACTTAAAGTAATTTACCTTTTTCTCTCCTTAAACTCCTTAATAACAAACCACGTTCCAAGAATCAAACCCAAACCACAACTCACAGTTAAATTATAAACCACCGCCTTAATACTATCATGATAAAAAACAACCAATATAACTGATCCGGCTAAAACCAATCCTGACAAAAAACCAGCCGCCTTTTTCTCCATCGCCAATAAAAATAGAATCATTGAATGAAGCACTGCTAATAAAAATGAAAACACTCCGAACAATCCCACATAACTAGCAACTTGGTTATATCTTTCCCCGAATAAATTTCCCACAACAAACTCTGGGAAAAACCAAAAGACTATCACTCCACTAACCCCAATTACAAAAATAAATAGCAAAGATAATAAAAATACCTTTTTAAGTTTTTCCACCTCGTCTCTCTTTTTCACAAAAATCGGATAAGCAACCGTCAAAACTGCAGTACATCCAAAAAGAATTATCTTACCCACCGTAGATAAAGCTCCATAAATACCTGCCTCATACCTACTGAAATAATGTTTTACTAAAATAATATCAAAAGAATATATTCCAATTAGAAAAAAGCTTACTCCCAAACTTAAAAAAGAAAACTTAACCAAACCCTTATCAAACTTAATTTTTTTTATCTCCTTTGTCCTGAAATACTTTCTAACTAAAAACCACCCCAGCGCTGTTACTATTAAGCTTGAAACAAATATCCCCCCCAAAGAACCTGCCACCTTAAAATTCTGTTCTAAAAATATATAACTAAATACAATCTTCGTTAACGCCATCACCACTCCCAAAACAGAAAACATCAAAAATTTATAGTCTACCTTCAAGGCTGACTGATAAATAGTTGGCACAAAAGAAAATAAAATAGGTAAACAGAAAACAAAATAAGCCAAAAAATCATCAATTTTTAAGAAGTACAAAAATACTGGATACAAAAACAAAACGACAAAAAACAAACCAGTTGATATCCAAATCATTTTCTTTTCTAAAAACACTATCTTTGAAAAATACTCTCCTCTCCTTCCTTTTCCTAGAAAATTTATCACCACGTACCCAAACCCCCCCATTAAAACACCAATAAAATAATTCAAAGCAATAAGACTTTGCATTGTTCCATAATCATCAACACTTAACATCCTCCCTGTCATCACATGGAAAAAATAATTCATCACATTCGCCACTAAATAACCCACCATCACCACAAAACTACCCTTAAACAAACTGTGTCCTAATAAGTTTTTTACTCTATTCATCTTTTCTTATCTCCCAATAACTTAATCCAACCCTAAAAAACAACACATAACTTAATATATAAATCTTCTCCATTCCTATTCTAAAGCCTATTACCATAAATAACCAGCCACCACTACCTAAGTAGTAACCACCAAATCACACCCTAATCACTTTTTCTTTCTACCTCACAATAATCCTAATAGGAAACTCCCTCAATCAATCGCCCAACCAAATCTAAATCCCTTCTTATTGCAGATAGTCCAGCAACCATCCCCATCTCATCTTCCCTCCCTTTAGCTAACGCCTCCCTTAAATCCAACTCCTCTTTCTCGTAAACTCCTGTTCCAGAATAATAAGTCCCATCCCCTAGACTTCCCTTAAGCACCGCTTCCAAACTAACTGCATTAACCCCTCTTGTCCCAAGCTTTTCAACCGCAAAACCATCACAACCAACAACCTCTCCACCCACCTTAAATATAACCGTATAAACCCCCACCTTCATCTCCTCGGTCTTTTTAAAGTCTCTTGGAAAATATAAGTTGCTCCAGTCAACACCCACAACTTCACCACTTGCCACCCACACTTCACCTTCTAGACCCCACACCTCCGCCTCATAACTAAACTCATCGTCTCTACTTCCTGTCTGATTCCTCAACCCAACCTCCACCTCTCCTACTGTATCAACTGCTGCTCTAGGTAATGATGTTTGCCATACCGCCTCACTATTATTAATGTTTTTCAAAACTACCATCTCCCCTATATTCATACAGCTTAAAGTCTCAACATCAAATTTCATCTCCTGCCTTACCTCTTCTCTTACTTTAACCTCTTTTTTTCTACCTGAAGAAACAACCAAAAGCACTACAAAAAGCATCAATACAACTCCTCCCGTCACCACAACAAAACGCACAAAGCTTTTGTTCTTTTTATCAAACATCCAACCTCCTAATAATTATCATACCCCTTCCCATCTCATTTTTCAATCAACCCCAATTAAAAAGTAAGTACCTCTCCACTCGCCTCATCATAACACTCTGGCACCATATTAACTGGAAAATCATAAGGCTCAACACTAGCACAAGGCACTACTCCATTCCCATCAGCAACTATAACAAAACTTCCGTCACTTTCTTTTGCTGCTAAAAACCACCCTCCCCCCATTTCTCCGCCAAAACTCACTCCACCACTTGCATAATCATCTGTCTGTTTATTCACAGTCACATTAACTTCACTTATATCTCTGTCGTACTTTTCACTAAACGCCTCTTTAATCCTTTCCTCATAACCGATTTCCCCACCAACCACATCCTCATCATTATCCATCACCTCCACCTCATCCTCCTCCTTTATCTCATTTGTCACCACCCCCTCATCCTCTTTTTCTCCCTCTCCTTCCTTATTAATATTGATATTAAAATCACACCCGCTCAAAATAACTCCCATCACTAAAATAACCCCTATCATATATAAGTTTCTTTTCACCTTCCTCCTTAATAAGTATTATTTCTAATACTAATTAAATATATAAACTAATAACTCTTCTATATCTATATATAATTAGGATATCAAATCTTTAAAAAAACTCAACCTTTCACCACTAAAAACGGCCCAGGTTTCCCAAGGCCGTTCTTCATTAAAAAGTTTTTACTCTTCAGGTACATCCATTGAATCCCAAACATCCTTGCTAACAAACTTTGTTACTTTTCTCCCATCAGCTAATGTTCCTCTAAGCGCATATCTGACTTGAACACTACCGCTCTTTGTTGTTCTCTCATACTTAGTCTTTGCGATGTTTGCCTCATCAACGTCTACCTTTTCTCTTGTCTTGACGTCAAAAAATTGAACTGCCATATTCTCACCCCCTTTCTTGAACTCACTTTATCCTGTTTAGCTCCTTTTGTCAAGTATAAATTACCTCAACCAGCCTCAGTTTAATAAAGACCTTCCCAAAGCCCTGGAAATCAACTGGTTTTTTAGTATAATCTACCTTATGGACAATACTCAAAAACTGAAGGAAGTAAAAAACAAGATTTTAAACCTCACCTCCTCCCCTTTATACTCTTACCGTAAAAAGATGAACTACTATCCGGTCATCGGCCAAGGCGACCACCATGCAAAGATAGTCTTTATTGGTGAAGCTCCAGGTAAAAATGAAGCTCTAACTGGCCAACCTTTTTGCGGTGCTGCTGGAAAAATTCTTGACCATCTCCTTGCCTCCATTAATCTAGATAGAAAAAAGGTCTACATCACCAATATTGTCAAAGACAGACCTCCCGAAAACCGTGACCCAACCAATAAAGAAATCGACCTTTATGCTCCTTATCTAATAGAACAAATTGAAATAATAAAACCAAGAGTAATTGCCACTCTTGGTAGATTTTCCACCTTCTTTATTCTAAACCACTTCCAAATAAAAACCACCCAATCAATTTCCTCCATAAAAGGAAAAATCATTCCCACTGTAACCTCTTATGGAAACATAAATATTATCCCTCTTTTTCACCCTGCTGTTGCTCTTTACAGTAGTCAAAAACTACCCGAACTTGCCAATGACTTTCAAACACTTTTAAAAGCCTCTCAAAACTTGTAAACAAAAATCTTCCCTACCTTTTTATCATATTTTCTTCCTGGAAACTGATAGTCATTTGAAACAACCACCAATCCCTTTCTCCCTTTTTCCTCAATTATCTTCTCAAACCTACCCATATACTTAGGAAACAGATACATCACCACCACATCTACCCCCCTAAAATCTGCCTTCCACATGCTTTTCAGATAAACCTTGCACAAATCACTCAAACCCTCTTTTTCAATCCTCTTTCTGGATTCATATACTAAAATCGGATCAATCTCATAACCAACTGCCCTTGCTCCTCTCCTCCCAGCTGCCACTAAAATCCTTCCATCTCCACTGCCTAAATCTAAAACTCTCACCCCTTTTTTTACTTTCCCCAAATCAAGCATTTTTTCCACCACCTCATCCTTACTTGGATAATAAACAGGTCCCGGCTGCAGAAAATTTGTATAAATCAAATAACTAAGTACAAACCCTGCAAATAATATGAAGCTGAAAGCTACCACAACTACCAATATACTCTCTACCATCCTTAATCTTCAACCAACTTATCCAACACCGAATTCACTACTCCCAATACTAAACTGAACAAAAACGCCCACCAAAAACCATCCACATAAAATCCGCTCACAAGCTTACCTGCCAATAAAACTAAAACCGCATTAACAACCAAAGTAAAAAGTCCCAATGTCAAAATAGTTGCTGGCAATGCCAAAAATAGGATAATCGGTCTAATAAATACATTTAATATCCCTAAAACCAAGGCAAATAAAAGCGCCACCCAAATATTTTCCACCACCACCCCGGGCAAAATATAGGCAACTATAAAAACAGATACTCCATTAATTAAAAACTTAATAAATCTGCTCATATATTATATATACCATATTATTTATAAATTCCCAACCCTTTTAAAATATTCTCTCCAACTGGCATTTTCTTAACATCCAACACCCACCCTTTATAATAACAAAGAGGTATTAATAAAATACCCTACAAATAAATTCCAACACAAAAAACCAACCGCCAAAACTCTTATCAAAACCTAACTAACAAAGATTTTGCCGTTAATTCCTCTATTCATTTATTTTCTCCTATTTTGTCACTGCATCCAACTTCGTCTTAACCTCCGCTCCAAGCGTCTGAAGCTCCTGACTCATTGTCTGTAACTCCTGCTGACAAGCAGTAAATGCTTGCTGATTATCCATCAATCCCAAACACTCCTCAAGCTTATCATATAAACTAATCGAGTCCTCAAGAAGCTGCGCTCTTAAAATAAACGCCTCTTTTTTCTCCCCACCAAATGCATCTATCATAATTTGGTTCAATTCAAGCGCCCTTCTTAAATCCTCTCTTAATCCCTCAACTGCCGCCATTGTCTCATCTACCTTCCCCTCATCTGCAAGTTTTCCAACTACTGCTGCCTTCTCCTGCTGACTTAAAAGAATCTCATTAAACTCAGCCTCTACCTTCACCAAATCAACTTTCTCTTTCACCTTATCTTTTCCACCAAAACAACCTGTTAAAAAAATACTTAAACTAAACAACAACCCAATCAATAAAATCTTCTTCATCTTCTCTCACCTCCTCTCAAAAACATATTCAGATATATATCCATATATTTATCCTACTACATTTAAAAAATAAAAAAAACGAGGATAATATAAAACTAATCTCACCACTCCCACCCCGTCAACCACAAAAACTGCTCTTACTGTATTTTTTCCTTTCCTCTCATCAACCATTCCTAGTTTTTTTGCCACCTCCCCCCCATGTCATCAGTAATCACAATTCACTACTATCTCCTATAAAATTCCATTCCTCCAAACTAAAGCACTTACATTAAATCCACCCTTACAAAGCTTTATTGCTTTTTTAAGTTCATGCTGACACAAATATTTATCATGGTCACACTCCCCACCTGTATAATACTTATTCAAAACTACCAAAGCCCTCTCATCACCAAGTTGCCCAAGCGCCCATACTGCCCCATTTCTATCCTCCAAACTATTCCCTTCGTCATCAACAAAACTAACAAGCGCCTCAACACAACCCCCACCATAAACCTCCTTCGCCATCACACATTTTTCTCTCACTCCAACCCCAATCCAGCTACAACTGATTACATATACAAAAAACATCACTCCTAAAAATACACTTCCTCCGTATATAACAACATTTTTAAACTTTTCCTTTTTCATTTTCCTCCTTATGCTATTCATCTTTATAAAAAACATCTTCTATTCTCACTTTAAAAACCTCCGCTATCTTAAAGGCTAATCCCAAGCTCGGTAAATACTTATTCTTTTCTATCGCCACCACTGTCTGTCTACTTACCCCAAGTCTCTCCCCAAGCTCCTCCTGAGTAAAATCTCTTCCTGTCCTATACACTTTTAGTTTATTCCTCATCATCCTCCCCAAACTCCTTCTCAAAATATCGATAGCTTAAAACATACAAAACCAACATAAATGAAGTCATATAAGAAAACAAAACCCCTAAAGCCTGTAAATAAACATGCTCCTTTTTAACCACCACCAACAAAACAGACACCACCGCTAAAATACTTGTAAATATTAAAAAGCTTGCCCTTGCCGCCTTATCTCCAATTTTTTCTACCCTCTCATCAACAATCTCCTGCTTACTTTTAATCCTTAAAATCCTAACTGCCAACATTCCCGATAAAACTCCAACCACTGCCAAAAATATATTATAGCTAAAAACTGCTACAATCATCACCACTAAAACAAAAACACTAATCAATAACTTAATCCTTTTGAAATCTTTTCTTCTCATATATAAACAAAACTAACTATTCTCCCATTGTAAAGCTTACTTTACATTTTGTCAAGTTTTATTTACATGAAAACAACATCCCCTCGCCCTACTTCTGAATAAGACCCATACACCTCCAGTTTACCTCTACCTCTCCCGTATCCATATTGATAACACACGCCGGATTACAACCCTCCTTTTCATCATAACAAGCTAAATCTATCCACCATGTTCTTGTATTCTCATTGCAAAATGCATTTTCCTTATATGTCCCCAAGTCCCCACATTCTCCTTTTTTCCCCAACTCCCTTGCTTCACTAAACTTCATCTCTCCACAAATAGCATCATCAGAAATACTACCTTCCCCAACCACTTTCTCTTCAACCACCTTCTCCCCCTCCTCTTCACTACCCACACACCCAACCAAAACTATCACCATCAGAAAAACTAACCCCAATAAATATTTTTTTCTCATATTTTTAGGCAAAATAACTAACAAAAATATTCTAACACACCACTTT
>Ga0066639_10003808_pt1 | contig 13002 bp, 12 predicted proteins | sample CryGeyCG2114_010_2_FD_59504 | JGI IMG/M metagenome (GOLD analysis project Ga0066639, IMG submission 59504) | Groundwater microbial communities from aquifer - Crystal Geyser CG10_big_fil_rev_8/21/14_0.10 | ecosystem: Environmental > Aquatic > Deep subsurface > Groundwater | place: USA: Utah...
ATATCTAATGATTTAAGATTTACAGATAACCTCGATTCTAGAGTAAAAAGTTCTTTGTCGGAAGAAGAATTAATTTTCCCACCATATAATGCCTTACAAATACAAGATATTTTAAGGCAGAGGTCTAAACTAGCTTTTAGGGGAGATATTATTGAGGAGGGTGTTATAGAAAAATGTGCTGCCTATGCCGCAAGAGAGCACGGGGATGCAAGAAGAGCATTGGATTTGTTAAGGGTTGCTGGTGAGTTGGCAGAAAGAAAAAATAAGACAAAAATTACAATAAGCGATTTAGATGATGCTGAAGATAAAGTAGAAAGTGATAGGGTTTTGGATATTATAAAAATACAACCAAAACAGTTTCAATTAACTTTACTTGCTATTTTAATGGCAGAACACAAGAATGGCCCTTTATTCACTGGGGATGCTTATGATGTTTATAAAGAATTATGTAAAAGGGTTGGGCTTAAACCCCTAACACAGAGGAGGGTAAGTGATATAATTGCCGAGTTTGATATGCTTGGTATAATTAATGCAAAGGTTATAAGCAAGGGGAGATATGGTAGAACTAGAGAAATTAATTTAGCTGTTCCTTCTTCAACTTTATCACAAATGAATACTATACTGAAGGAAGGGTTAAATCTATGAATAAAAAAGAGGAGGTGATAACTTTTTTTTTGAATAAGGGGTTTTTGGTTAACCCTAGTTTTGTTGATAATCTTAATGGGGATTTTGATAAAGAAACTTTTTTAAGCAGTTTATATGAATTAGAAGTAAAACCAAAGATTCTTGATAATAACATTTTTGAGCTTATTGAAAAAAAAATAAAGATGCCTAAGGATTCTTATATACAAGTTATTAAGTCTTATAAAGAACATTTAAAGAAAAAAGAAGTTCAAGATTTTGTAAACTATTTTAGATCCAGATATTTTTTCCTAAAAAAATTATTATTAAATAGGCCTGAATTACAGGACGCAATTTCAATAAGTAAGGTTTGGAACAAAAAAGAGAGGGAAAGCATTTCTTTAATAGGGCTTGTTGCCAAAAAAGAATATACAAAAAACAATAATATATCTATCTCTTTAGAGGATGTTACAGGAACTATACAAATTTTAATTAATAAAAATAAGCAAGAACTTTACACCTTAGCAAAGGATTTAGTCTTAGATGAGGTTATTGGCATCAGGGGAGTTGTTGGTAATAGGATTATCTTTATTAACAATATCTATTTTCCAGATGTTTCTATAAATAAAGATCTAAAAAAATGTGAGGATGATGTTTACGTTGCATTTACATCTGATATACATGTGGGATTATACACTTTTCTTGCTGAAGATTTTTTAAGATTTTTGAACTGGCTCAATGGAAATACTGGTGATGAAAAACAAAAAGAACTTGCCAAAAAAGTAAAATATCTTTTTATTGTCGGGGATTTAGTAGAGGGGGTGGGGGTATATCCTAATCATGAGAAAGATCTTATTATCAAAGACATTTACGAACAATATGAAAAGTTTGCAAGTTACCTTAAACTTATTCCAAAGCATATAAAGATAATACTTTGTGGTGGAAATCACGATGCTTTGAGAATTGCAGAGCCACAACCAGTTTTATACAAAGACATAGCAGCACCGCTTTGGGATTTACCTAATGTTACAATAACAACCAATCCGGCTTTAGTTAAAATACATAGCTCCGGGGATTTTTCGGGTTTTGATGTTTTGATATATCATGGTTTTAGTTTACCTTATTACGCAGATAATATAGAATCTATAAGGATGAGCGGGAGATATGAGAAGATAGATGAGGTTATGAAATTTTTATTACAGAGGAGGCATTTGGCTCCGACATATACATCAACACTTTATGTGCCTGGGGGCGAGGATGACCCACTACTTATTGATAATGTACCAGACTTTTTTGTTACAGGCCACATTCATAAGGTGTTTGCTCTTAATCACAAAAATGTCAGTTTGATATGTGCAGGTTGTTGGGTTACACAAACACCATATCAAGAAAGGAGGGGTATGAAACCAGAGCCATCTAAGGTTATATTAGCTAGTTTAAAAACAAGGGAGTTTAAGATACTTAATTTTGGAAAATAAAATGGAAAGGAGCAAATCTATACAAAATTATTTTAATATCATTGAAGATAATATCAAGAGGAGCTATGAAATTGCCAATAATGCAAAAAAGAATAGCTGCGATCCTGATAATTTTGTTGATATACCGCTAGCTAAAAATATGGCAGAGAGAGTCGAAGGTTTGATAAGCGTTGTTGCTCCACAAATAAGAAATAGCGGTGTTGTTGAAAGAATTTATGAACTTGAGAAGAAATATGGAAAACTTGATTGGAGGGTTGCATTGATTATATCTGAAGAGGTAGCCAATGAAAAGTTTTGTAAGTTTAAAGATAAGATTGAAGCTATTGAGGTAGGCATAAGGGTGGGCATTGCTTATGTTACTATAGGGATTGTTGCATCTCCTTTAGAGGGGTTTGTAAAATTAGAACTAAAAAAAAGAAAAGACAACCAAAATTATTTTTGTATTTACTACTCCGGACCCATAAGGAGTGCTGGTGGAACTGCAGCTTCTGTTTCTGTATTAATCGCTGATTACTTAAGAAAAAAATTAGGGTATAAGGAGTACGATATTACAGAAAATGAAGTAAAAAGAATGATTACAGAGATACAAGATTATCATGATAGAATAACTAATTTACAATATTTCCCTAGCGAGAAGGAGCTTGAGTTTATGTTAAAAAATCTACCTATACAGATAGGCGGAGATCCCTCTGAAGAGATGGAAGTAAGCAATTATAAAGACCTTCCAAGAATTGGTACAAACAAATTAAGAAACGGGCCGTGTCTTGTATTAGCAGAGGGGATATGCCAAAAGGCCCCAAAATTATGGAAACAAATTTCAAAATGGGGGAAGGATTTTGGGCTTGAACATTGGTTTTTTTTAGAAGAGTTTATTAATATTCAAAAGGCATCAAAGGCGCATGGAGAAAAAAAGCTTATTTCAGGCATAGAACCAGATTATACATATATAAACGATTTAGTGGGGGGGAGGCCTGTTTTGACTTATCCCTTAAGGAAGGGGGGCTTTAGGTTAAGGTATGGAAGATGCAGGAACACGGGGTTGAGCAGTATGGCAATCAGCCCCTTAACTATGATGGTCCTAAATAATTATATTGCAATTGGTACGCAGCTTAAGGTTGAGAGGCCAAGCAAGGGAACTGCTTTGGGCGTCTGCGATTCTATTGAGGGGCCTATTGTTAAACTTAGAAATGGGGATGTTATTTTTTTAAGTAATATCGACGAAGCTGAAAAACATATTCCAAACATAATTGAAATCCTTTTTTTAGGCGACATCTTAATCAGCTATGGCGATTTTTTGAATAGGGCGCACCCCTTAGTTCCAGCGGGTTATTGTGAAGAGTGGTGGTATCAAGAGGCTAAACAAAAAGATAGAACTTTTATAATAAAAAATTATTCTTTTGACGAGGCCTTATCTATCTCAAAAAAACTTGGAATTCCCTTACATCCGAAGTACACTTTTCATTGGGAGGATATTTCTAAAGAAGAATTAATTAATTTATTTGATTGGTTTAATAGGGGAGCTATAAAAGAAGATACAATTATGTTACCCTTAATAGGAAATGCAAAGAGAAATCTTGAGGTTTTAGGTATTCCTCATAAAGTTAAAGACTCAATTGTTATAGAAGGGGATTGGGCTAAGTCCCTACTACTTATTAATTTTAAAAAATATAATACCAATTCTATGGAAGGAAGCACATTGGATATTATAAATAATTTGTCTAGTGTCAAGATGAGGGATAAATCGGGGACATTTATAGGGGCGAGAATGGGTAGGCCAGAAAAAGCGAAGATGAGAAAAATGACTGGAAGCCCGCATCTTCTTTTTCCAGTAGGCGATGAGGGGGGAAGGCTTAGGGACTTTAACAGTGCTTTAAACATAGGCAAAATAAGTGCGGATTTTCCCTTATACCTTTGTGAAGGGTGCAATCGTGAGACAATTTATCCAATATGCGAGAACTGTAATAATATAACCAAAAAAATATATTATTGTAAGGCATGCAAGAATCTGCTTGAGGGGGGTATTTGTAAAGAGCACGGCAGCGGAGTAACTTATGATTTTAAAGAAATTGACATTAAACATTTTTTTGAAAAGGCAATGGAAAAACTAAATTTACAGGATACCCCTCCACTCATAAAAGGGGTAAGAGGAACTTCGAATAGTGAGCATATCCCTGAACATTTAACTAAAGGGATTTTAAGAGCACTGCATAATCTTTATGTTAATAAAGATGGCACTATAAGGTATGATATGACTGAGTTACCAATAACTACCTTTAAACCAAATGAGATTGAAAGTTCTGTAGAAAAATTAAAGCAGTTAGGCTATGAAAAAGACATATATGGGAAAGATCTTATTAGTGAAGGGCAGTTATTAGAACTTAAACCACAAGATGTTATACTGCCAAGTTGCGATGTTTCTTTAGACGAAGGCGCAGACATAGTGCTTTATAGAGTTGCAAATTTTATCGACGATTTACTTGTTAAATATTATAATAGCAATAAGTTTTATAACCTAAGGGATAAGAGGGATTTAATCGGGCATTATGTTGTTGCTTTAGCACCACATATCTCGGCAGGTGTTGTTGGAAGGATAATAGGGTTTTCCAAGACACAGGCATTTTATGCACACCCATTGTTCCATTGCGCTTGTAGGAGAGATGCTGATGGCGATGAGCTGTGTGTTGTTCTTTTGATGGATGTTTTACTCAATTTTTCAAGAAAATACCTCCCACAACACAGGGGGGCTGTTCAAGATGCACCTTTGGTTCTTACTTCTATGATAATCCCCTCTGAGGTTGATGATATGGTTTTTGATATGGATACTGTTTTTGAGTATCCGATAGAGTTGTATGAAGCTGCAATGAAATATAGCCAACCAGGCGCAATCAAAATTGAGAAGGTTAGGGACAGGCTCGAAAAAGAGGCCCAATATGAAGGTTATGGTTTTACGCATGACACAAGTGATATAAATGAAGGGGTAAGGTGCAGTGCCTATAAGTCTTTGCCTACTATGGACGAAAAGGTGTTTGGCCAGATGAATTTAGCTGAGAAAATAAGAGCTGTAGACCAGACTGATGTTGCAAGACTCGTTGTTGAAAGGCATTTTATAAGGGATATACAGGGTAATTTAAGAAAGTTTTCGACACAAGAATTCAGGTGCGTTAAGTGCAATGAAAAATTTAGAAGACCACCCCTAATCGGGCAATGTACAAAGTGCGGGAGTAGGATATTATTTACTGTTTCTGAAGGAAGTGTTATAAAATATCTTGAACAAAGCATTGCTTTATCAAAAAAATATAACCTTTCCCCATTTTTGAGGCAGGTCTTAGATTTAACAAAAAGGAGAATAGAAAGCATTTTTGGTATAGACAAAGAGAAGCAGGAAGGATTGGGTAAGTGGTTTGGATAATTTATAAAATATAATATAAAATAACCGGCAAAAGCAAACAGCCCATAAGATGATTTCTACTAATACCTTTTATAGCGGGTATAATCCCTATTAGGGTTGATACTATCATAACAAATAAACCAATGAGTCCAGTTAGCATTGCGACAACTAGTGTAACGATTATTATAATAGTTATACATAATTTTTGATAATTGACTTTCGTTATTAAGCTGGAAAACACTTTTGAAAGTTTTAAAGTTATTATTGTTGCAAGTAATCCTGCTATTAATGAAGCACCGACCAACAATATTAATAAATCTAGATTAAAAGATTCTAATATCTTTGACATTATCACTATAGTCCCATTTCTTGCTTTGTCTATTGTGTACAGAGTTACCATACTTACAACCATGTTTACTGTATTAAGCGATCCGACAAGAATCAAGAAACCCTGTGTGCTAAGCTTCCTTACTATTTGTGTAGCTATTATTGCGGCATGGGCAGGGCTTATTCCTGGAAAAAAGCTTGCAATGCTACCAACAATCACACTGGAGCCTATCGATTTAATTCCTGTGCTTCTATCTATTTCTGGATATGTAATTTTTTGTGGTGGGATTTTTACGTTGTCTTTGTAACTTAAGAAGAGTGTGCTTATACCAAACATACCAGACAACATCGGTAGCAAGGGCTCCCTTAGTATTGTTATGTTGAATACTGTAATCCCCAGCGTACCCGAAAAAAGGAAAATTATAAATGGCCAAAGCTTTGATTTTTCTCTTAATATCATGAAGATTACTACAGCTATAAGGATATAACCAATATAATTTCGAAGCAGGGTATAAATAGATTTTAAGAATGGAATCATTAAAGGTATTGATGTTATTGTTATTATTAATCCCAGAACACTACCTATAATGGTAAGAAAGACTGCTTCGTAACCCTTGCCTGCAAGCAAGTACCTATGGCCGGGAAGAACAGAAAGAACAGTATCTGAGTCAGGAGCACCAAGAAAGCAACTAGGCAAAAAATCTGTAAAGGTGTGGGTTATCGCCATCGAAATTATAAAGATTGCTATTAAAATAGGAGATACAAATGTTGCCAATATGGGGGAGCTTGCAAGTATAAGTGTTGCAACTAGGTTAATGTGTATACCTGGAGTTATTCCCGTGATAGTTCCAGCAATACACCCAAACAATATTGCAAATAACATAGAAATCATTTTATTAACCTTATAACATCCGCAATAATTTCTATCTCCTCTTTATATTTCGTTACTTTACCTTCTACTTCTATCGAATCATCATTGCTTATATCAATTTTTTCTTCTTTGAATACAACAACCTTTATCGAGCCTGAACTATCCTTTACTGTTAATATATACAAACCAGGGGTTTCTTGAATTGATGTTATATAACCTTTAATTTTTACTTTTTCATCAATGGTTTTATTTGCTATCTCTTTAATATCAGACCCTACAAGATAATTTTTCTCTGAAATATAAGATAGAATTATTACCCCCATTAATGCACCAATAATTGCTATTTTAAGCAGCTTTGATTCTTTCACACTGGAATAGATAACTTTATATTTTAAAAATTTATTGGTAGACTATGGACATTGAAGATAAACTTAATATTATCAAAAGAAATACGCAGGAAATTGTAACAGAGAATGAGTTAATGGATGTTTTGGAGAAAAAGAACCCTGTTTCATATTGGGGGGCTGCGCCTACAGGTAAGCCGCATATAGGCTATTTTATACCTATATTGAAGATAGGAGATTTTTTGAAAGCAAACTTTAAGTTCAAGATTTTGATAGCGGACTTACATGCTTATCTGGATGATCAAAAAACACCCTGGGCTTTGCTTGATGCTAGAACGGAATATTATAAAGAGATTATACTTGCTATGTTTGATGCATTAAAGATTAAGCACAACAATATAGAATTTGTTACGGGTTCTGACTTTCAGTTGGGCACGGAGTATGTACTTGATGTTCTTAAGATGAGTGCAGAGGTTAGTATCAATAGGGCAAAGAGGGCTGCTGCAGAGGTTGTAAGATTTACTGAAAAGCCAAAGGTAGGGAGTTTTATTTATCCTTTAATGCAAGTAGCTGATGTTCCTGCTCTTGATGTAGATGTAACCTATTCTGGGCTTGACCAAAGACATATATACATGCTTGGAAGAGAGTTATTACCAAAACTTGGGCATAAAAGACCAGCATGCGTTTTTACACCAATGTTACCCGGGCTTACTGGAGAGAAGATGAGTGCAAGCGAAGAGAAGAGTAAAATAGACCTACTTGATTCTGAGACTAATGTTGTAAAAAAAGTTAATAGTGCTTATTGCGAGGCTGGCAAAACCGATAATGGTGTCTTGGCGTTTGTTCAATATGTTCTTTTTTCTTTGAAAGACAGGTTAGTTATAAAAAGGAGTCAGAAATTTGGGGGAGATTTAACGTATGAAAAATATTCTGATTTAGAAAGAGATTTTATGTCAAGGAAGCTACACCCTATGGATTTAAAGAAAATGGTTGCAGATGAAGTCAACGAACTTTTGGAACCTATAAGAAAAAAATTCAAAACAAAACAGAATCTTGTTGAAAAGGCATATCCAGAATGAAAATTATCAAAATCGCAAGTTCTCAGGGTAGTTTGGGAGAGAACATAGGCACAGAGGAAGCACCCAGCGAAATAATAAAACATCTTAGTAGAAAGTGTTATTTTGAGGACGTTAGGGTTGTTGGGGGTAATATAGATGAAACTAATAAAAATATCTTCAATAAGGCAAAGCTACTGGTTGATGAAAATATTCTATTTCTTGGGGGTGATCATTCTATAACTTATCCTACATTTAAGGCCTTTGCTAAGAAGTACAGAAATGCAGGTTTGGTCGTATTTGATGCGCATCCTGATTGCCAAAGTGATTTTTATATAAGCCATGAAGATGTTATCACGAGCTTGATTAAAGAGAAGCTAGTCAAACCACAAAATATTATCCTAATTGGTATAAGGAAGTGGAGTAAAGAAGAATTTGAATTTTTAAGAGATAATAACATAAAATTTTTTACTGCCGAACAACTTTCAACTAATTTTATAGAGAACTGTGATGTTATCATAGGGATGAGCAGGAATTTTGACAAGTTGTACCTAAGCATAGACATAGATGTTGTAGATCCTGCATTTGCTCCTGGGACAGGCTACATAGAACCTTTGGGATTACAACCCAGGGAATTATTTTTTCTTCTAAAGAGATTTAAGAGATTGGAAAATTTAAGATGGGTGGATTTGGTTGAAGTCAATCCTAAGAAAGATTTTAATAATATGACTGTTAAACTTGCCGCAAAGTTACTTGATGAGTTGATTTCATGAGATGCTTTATTGCGATAGATTTACCCGGAGAGATTAAGGATTATTTATTTAATCTACAGAAGGAATTTGATAATAATTTAATAAAGGTTAAGTGGGTTGCCAAGAAAAACTTGCATTTAACCTTAAAATTTTTGGGGGAGGTTGATGAAAAGACATTAGAAGAAGTAAAGAGGAAGTTAAAAGGAATAAAAATAAAAAAATTTTTACTTAAATTGGAAGAGGTAGGGTTATTTCCTGATGAGAACTATGTACGGGTTATTTGGATTGGTTTAAAACCAGATGAAAATATTATAAAACTACAAAAATTGATTGATTCAGAGCTATTGGATTTATTTAAAGGAGAGCAAGAGTTTAAGGCACATTTGACTTTGGGGAGGGCAAAATTTGTTAAGGATAAGGAGGGGTTTAAAGCTTTATTTAAAAAGATAAAAATAAAAGATTTGGAGTTCAAAGTGGATAGTTTTAAGCTTATGAAGAGCACCTTAACTAAAGATGGACCAATATATGATGTTTTGGAATTATATACCTTAGATTGATAAAGTTTATTAACAAATATTTGCTAAATTTTTTGATGAAAGAATATAATAATAAAAAGGAAATAGTAAATAACATAATTAATGAGGCCATAAAAACTCTTTCTTTGTACCCTAGGGAGTTTTATTCTGTAATACTTAAAAATGCAGAGTACCATATTCTAAAAGATATTGCTTATACATTAGGGGATGCAGTCTGCGACATTAGAAAAGGAATGAAAATAAATATCTTAGGTAGGGCTTATGAGGTTGATAATTTTTTGTATGTACCTCTTGTTATGGATGTTAAAGAAGGGGATTCTATTGATGGTTTAGAAAATCTTGTTAAAAAATTGGGGGATGCTCTTGGTAAAACCTTCTTATTAGTATTGATTGATGATAAAAATATATTAAGCGATAGGAATGGGCATAATGTTATTGATGTAGGGTGGGTTTTAGCTAACTGTAAATAGTTTCTATCAATTTCTTTATTTCTCTTGCCTTTTTTGTTCCAATTTTTTTAACTTTTTTTAATTGCTCTTCTGACGCATTAATAATCTTTTTAATTGTTTTAAATTTATTAAGTAAAGATTTCGCTATTTTTGGTCCAATACCGGGCAAGGTTTCTATTATCAATTCCTGCTGTTGTTTTAGGCTTAACGGCTTTCTTTTTTTCAATAAACTTAACGGCTTTCTTGTTTTTTCAAGTCTTTTTACTATTGTTTCCAAAAAGGAGGCAGTATCACGATAATTTTTAGTATAGATTATAGGAATGTGATAGTCTATTGTTATTGATGCAAGCATCCCCCGTATTGAATTTGGGTGAAAATTCCTTATTTCATATAAATTTTCTGAGCCTTCTATCATCAATAAAGGGATGTCAAAGTTTTTTTTAAGATTTATTAGCTGATTAATCATTCTTTTGTCGATTATAGAATTTAAGAAATCATTTTGCGTCTTTTTTTCTATACCTATTTTTATTTCTTTACCTTCAGAATTCTTTCCCCACACCATAAAATCTGCAGATACTAAATGTTTTTCTTCTACATCAATTTTCTTTTTGATAAGTTCTTCTATTATTCCAGAGTTTCTTTCTCTATAGTCTATTATAACTTTTACCATTTTAGAAATTAGTTAAATTTTCCTGTTTCATTTTGTAAAGTATTTTTTTCATATTTTTTTCTTTTCTTTTACTTGACCAATAATAGGCTACATCACGGGTGTTTTTGGTTATTAGGATAATTATCTTTCCTTTTGAAATTCTTCCAACACGGCCCAGTCTTTGGATTAGGCGTATTTCTGATGGTATTGGCTCGTAAAATATTGCTAAGTCTGCACCCCCCTTTATATCAAGACCCTCCTCGGTTATGCTGGTTCCGACAAGGCAGTTATATTTTTCGTTACCAAAGTCTTTTATTGTGGATAATTGTTGTTTTTGCGTTATTCCCTCTTTTTGCCCCATAAGTTCTATTGCCCTTATCCCATTTAATGAGTTTAGGTTTGAGCTTATTTCTCTTACAGTATCACGATAATTTGCAAAGATTATTATTTTTGACTTAGGATTTGATTTTAGTTGTTCTTTGGCTATAGATAATAATTTAATCATTTTTGGGTGTTTTGTCGTGATGTTCAAAGATTCTACTGCCTGGAATACATTTTTATCTTGGACAATATTTTTAGCTGCTTTTGATTCCTCTTTTGATAGTTTTGACCAATACTTCTTAAGCTGGGTTATTCCCTGTGTTTCGATGAGTTCAAGCATGTAGTTTAACTTTAGGAGTTGTGCAATAACTGAGATTCCATAAAATGCAGCAGGATTTTTATTCCTTAAACTTTTTTGTAGTTGTATCTGCATTTGCAATAAATCTTTTTTATTTATCAAGTTTAGTGGCTTTGTTAAACCAAATTTTTTTAATTCTTTTAACTTAATATCATATGACTTTTTTATCTCTAATCTAACCTTTTTAAATTCTTCTGGAAGTTCTACTTCTATCCATTCTACATCCTTTTTTTGAATATAAGACTTGACATCTTCATCATAAACAGACCTAATTTCGATACTCTCTATTAACAAGTTTTTACATATTTCATCTATTTTTTCTTTTGTTCCTCCCGGAGATGCTGTTAAAGCAAGTATTTTTGGAAATTTTGCTTGTTGATTATATATTTTTGCTACAAAAGTATTAGCATATTTTAATCTTGAACGGTGGGCTTCGTCTATGCACAATAAAGAGAAATTTTCTAAGAAGATCCTATTCTTTTCAAGGTCTGACTGTATAGTTTGTGGTGTTGCTACTATAACAGTTGCTGAGTTCCATATCTTTTCCCTTTTTTTTGGGGGTATTGCGCCCGTAAATAGCAAGATACTCTTTTCTTCAATTGTACTAAAATCTATAAATTCCCTATAGATCTGCGCTGACAGCGGTTTTGTTGGGGTGCATATCAATACTTTAGAATTTGGAAATTTATTTAACCGGTCTATTGCTAGAAGTATAGCTATCTTTGTTTTACCTGTTCCGGTTGGTAGTACAACTAGCGTATTCTTTTGCCTGCTTGTATTAAGAATGTTTTCCTGGTACGGTCGTGGTGTAAAATTTTTTATTTCCATGTTTTATTGTAATAGAAACATTTTTATAAATATTGTTCTGTACTACCTCATGATGCTTTTATTTGGTTTGCTGGATATATTATCTGCTATTGTTTTAGTTGTTTTGTATTATAAAGTATTTGGTTTTGCTGTCATCTTTGCGATATACCTTATGGTTAAGATGTTTATCTTTTTTGACCTTGTTAGTTTTATCGATTTTTTAGCCGGGGTCTCAATAATTCTTGCTATTTTTGGCTTTCAGACTATTGCTTTATGGATATTTGCCATATGGTTGTTGCAGAAAGGAGCATTTAGCCTATTTAGATAGTTTTTAGATAGTTTTTTAAATAATAGTATTTATTTTTATTTTGTGGGCCCGTAGCTCAGCTTGGTAGAGCATCTGATTTGTTGAAGAAAACAAAGGTGAACCTCTTAAGCAGGAGGTCGCGGGTTCAAATCCCGTCGGGCCCGTATGAATACGTTAGATGAATGGTTCAAAAGCTTGTCAGAGACACCAAAAATAAAAATTGTTGAGGGTAAAAAGGATAAGAGGGCATTAGAAAGGTTTGGCGTTAAAAATATAGTAGTTCTGTCTAAACCAATATATGAACTAGTTGAAGATATCTCCAAACACAATAAAGAGTGCATTATTTTGGTTGATTTAGATGCGGCTGGAAGGAGGAAGTACAGCAAGTTAAAGCATGATCTACAAAAATATGGCGTTAGGGTTGATGATAAGTACAGAATATTTTTGTTTAAGAATACAAAGATAAGACAAATAGAGGGTCTAGTAAGGCATAAAACACCTTTTTAAGATTTTATTTATAAAGACTCTTTTATTTTATCTATGGCTTCTGCAATTTTACTGCCTTTCTCTGTTAATTTTATTGTTTTAATTCTACCCTGCTTTTCAAAACTTACTAATTTTGCTTTCTCCATTTCCTGTAAGATCTTAACTGCATGTGAATAGGTACAATCTACCTCTTTTGCCAGGATTGAACCATATCTATTCTTTCCACTATTTCTCAAAGAAATTAATATCATTG
>Ga0066639_10003810_pt1 | contig 13000 bp, 14 predicted proteins | sample CryGeyCG2114_010_2_FD_59504 | JGI IMG/M metagenome (GOLD analysis project Ga0066639, IMG submission 59504) | Groundwater microbial communities from aquifer - Crystal Geyser CG10_big_fil_rev_8/21/14_0.10 | ecosystem: Environmental > Aquatic > Deep subsurface > Groundwater | place: USA: Utah...
GTGTATTCGCATCCTACTCGCAGCCCATTTGGTGACACATACGAGAGTCGAACTCGTCTTCGCAGATTGAAAGCCTGATGTCCTACCGATAGACGAATGTGCCAAGCTTCCTATTAGCTCTGCTAACCGATTTGATCAGTTATTATCTGTGGCAGAAACTAATAGTCTTATCATTATTTTAGCCGATAAGTAGCTGGTCAGGGGTGCCGGATTTGAACCGACTCCACATGGATCCAGACCACGGATGCTCCCGTTAAACACCAACCCCTGATAAATGCCTGTAAAAGCTCCATCACATTAGATAATTCTTTGGGCAGGTACATCTAATGTAGGAAATCTTCTATCCCAATTCTATCCAGGCTAATAGATCTTTGTGGTCGGAATGAGAGGACTCGAACCTCCGATACCTTGTACCCAAAACAAGTGCCATAGCCACTAGGCGACATTCCGATATGGTGGGTGCGGTAGGATTCGAACCTACATTGCTCTGTCGGCGGCATCTTTATCGGATGCTGAGAGACCCATCTCTCTTCGCCCCCATCTAGGATATTAAATTATCATTGAACATGACACCGTTAAGTGTTTGGTGCGGCTGGAGGGATTCGAACCCTCAGTGCTAAATAGCGTCGGTTTTACAGACCGATGGAGATACCAACTCTCCGTCAACCGCAAAATAACTGACAAAATATAGTGTAGATGTTTTTGGTCAAATATCAATGTAATCCACACAAGCATTCAGTTATGGCAGGCGGGGAGGGAATCGAACCCTCTTCCAGAGTTTTGGAGGCTCTGTTGCACCCCGTGCTCCCACCTATTGGTGCGGAAGGTTGGACTTAAACCAACAACCTCCGGGTTAATCATTTAAACTCTAGTGTTGACGTTATCCACCAACTCAAGTCCCGATGCTCCTTCTTCGAGCTGCTTCCACATAATTGGCAACGAAAGGTGTAAAGATTGTTTTTATCAATGTAATCCTTACGGCATTTGCCTTGGTAGGAAAGGGTGGACTTAAACCAACGACCTCATAGTCCTTACGAACCATACGCTCTTTCTCTGAGCTACTTTCCCATATAATACAACAAGATAACGAATCCTACTATCTATATATCAATATGCCTAACTTTTTCATCGCTGAAAAACTTTTTTTTCTTCCTCGTCATCATATTTTAACCACTGCCGCCACCCTGTCAACCCTGCGTTATCTTTTTTATTTGCGTAGCGCCTTCTTATAAGTTGTCGCGTCGCACCCCATACTATAACCTCGCTTCGTCACCAGTCAACCCGGCGTTATTTTTTTAATTTCGCGGCGACTGCCTCCGCTACATAAGGAGGTACGAACTTACTTATATCGCCATTAAACTTAGCAATCTCCTTAACCATAGAGGAAGATACTGTGGCTAACTCAGGATTGGTTGGAATAAATACTGTCTCAATCTCTGGAGCCAACATCTTATTAATACCCGCTAAATTAATCTCATATTCAAAATCCGATACAGATCTTATTCCACGTATTAATATCTTTGCCTTATGTGTCCTGGCAAAATCTGTTAGTAATGTACTAAACGTTATTCCATATATCCCCGTTGGAATATATGGCGGTTTATCAGGATCACCAAACTCTCTCACCAAAAAATGAGAGATTAGCTCTAATCTTTCTCTCTCCGTAAACATCGGCTGTTTACTAGGATTAATACCAACCCCAATAATAAGCGTATTACAAAACTTAAGACTTCTATTAATAATATCAATATGCCCATTCGTAATAGGATCGAAAGAGCCTGCGTAGACCGCTGTAACCATTATATTTATTCTTTCTTAATAGGACAATATTTTGTTATTATTGCATGAGCCTAAGTAAATTATTAATGTTGGCAAGAAAATGTGAGCTTAAGTATCAATTGTTCTCAATGGCGGATATACATATTGATATGTCAAAAATCTCACCTAATGCTATAAAAGCCTGTAAGATGCTACAAGATGCAGGGTTTGAATCCTATTTGGTTGGTGGAAGTGTTCGCGACCTTCTTATGAATAAGACTCCAAAAGACTGGGACATAACTACTAACGCAACCCCAGATCAGGTTAAAAAGATTTTCCCAAAGCACTTCGCGCTAGGAGAAAAACATGGAACAATTGTCGCAGTTCTTGGTCCCGATAAAGAAGACCAATTTGAAATAACTACGTATAGGGTTGAAGGAGATTATTCTGACGGCAGACGCCCAGACTATGTTGCCTTCGCAAGTAATGTTGAAGATGATTTATCAAGAAGAGATCTAACTATTAATGCCATGGCTTATGATCCAATTAATGATAAACTAATTGATCCACATGGGGGTCAACAAGACTTGGCAAATAAAAAAATTAAAGCTGTAGGAGACCCTAATAAAAGATTTGAAGAAGATGGGTTAAGGACTATGAGAGTCGCTAGATTTGCCGCCCGCTTTGGTTTTGATGTAGATCCAGAAACACAAAATGCTATTACTAATCATCTAGGAACACTTCAAAGAGTTTCTAAAGAAAGATTTACTACTGAACTTCTAAGTACATTAATGACTCCTAAACCATCCGTGGGATTGAATATATTATCTCAAACAGGCGCTTTGGGAGTAGGAGACCCAATATTAGGATCCCCATTAGTTACCAGTACCTTTCCTTTAATCGATGCTAATAATAATGTTAGCTTGGAAATTAAGGTTGCACTATTGTTGCATAAACTTGACTCACAAGAGATAGTAAATACACTAAAAAATCTTAAATTCCCAAACGATAAAACAGCAATGATTGTTTTTCTTAAACTATCCGCTCAAGAGTTTGCAAAATTCTTTAATAATAAAAGCCCATTAGAAGCCAGAAAATTCTTTTCTTTTATCAAAAACCATGCAATTAAATCACCAGTTCTAGGTGGATATGAAAAATGTTTATCAGAATTCTTATCATTTGCCAAGGCTTTAAATGTACCAGGATTACAAGAATTGAATTCCATGATACATGAGCCAGCCTTCACTATGAAGGATTTAGATATCTCTGGAAATGATTTGATACAGAATCTAAACATGAAGCCTGGACCTGAAATCAAAAAAGTTCTAGACGCCCTATACAATAAGGTTCTTTCTAATCCAGAACTAAATGAAAAATCTAAACTACTTGAGCTTGCCGCACAATTTGAAAAGATAGCTATTATGCAACTAAGCTCTATAATTAAACAGATGTAATATTACTTCTTGAAATGGTTTTTAAAAGTAGAATAGAAGTTATCAGAAGCCAAGTCTCTACCAGTATCGTGTAATGGCGCCAAATCATCTAAATCAATATGAGACCAATCAATGCCTTGAGTCGGCGTTACATCTGCCGTAGTAGAGATGATAGAAGGATATTGTCCAAACCCTAATAGGTTTGATTGAGATAGTTTGTGATTACTAATCTTCCAGCAACCACCACTATTACCACTTATGCATCTAAATCCATTCGGTATAATATCATATACTCTACCTATATGACGATACCAGTTTGTTTCAGGTTTGCCTGGTTGGCTCCTATCAAATATAATAACATCACCTATCTGTATGTTATATGCTCCCGACCTAACATCTGCCGTTGGTCGCCACAACCCCTTGCGCTGTAAATCTGTTACAATCTCTACAACACCAAGTCTATAACCATGTGGAGAAACTTCACCAGACAATAATGAATTCTTCAAACAAAATGAAGCGCTAGCCGCACACCAATTCCCTTTGGTAAAATTAAGGTTAACTTCCTTACCATTAATTTGTCTGGTGCAGATTGCAAAGTATTCTCGGATTCTAGGAGATGTATATGACCCAGGCTTATCTTCTCTAACGTTATTATTTAATTCGTTCTCTGCAAATGCAACACAACGTTCACCTAAAGTTAGTAGAGGATTTTGCCACTTATTCATTTGCCCTCGGCTCTCACTCGTTTTTCAATAGATCCCGTATTCTTAAACTCATGATATAATCCGCTCTTCTTTACACCGCACCTACTACAGACTCCATCTGCTAAAAGATATGTAGTAGAATATCCTTGTTTGTAACTTAATGTTAAGTTCCATTTATGCCCAAAGAAATAACAGATTAGTTTATACATTTTTACTTGTTTCTCAACCAAATCAAATACTCTATCAAACTCCTCAAATCGTTCTTGAACGACTCATTTTCCAAAAAATCCAGATTTAGAAGGTCCACGAGTACGATATCGAGTGAGAGAATGAGACACATCAGTATACAAACCTCTAGTGCCCTTAGAAGTTGCCTCATAGTCCATGGTATTATTCTGAGCAATACCTAGTGATGTTCCTTCAGCCATAGAGTCAATATTAGCTCCCATAAAAACAAATTGCCACTTATAAACATCTTGCTGATGCTCAACCATAGATTTGATTTGTTCTTTGGTAAATTCCTGACTAGAGTTCTCTTCACCATCTGTAATGACCAAGAAGATAACCTTAGAGGGGCGTTCATCTTCTTCCATTGCAGCTAACTTAGCCCCAACACTATTTATAGTTGTGCCAAGGGCATCTAGTAAAGCTGTACCGCCATTGGCTTTATATGATGTCTTATCTAGTTCAGGCACATCTGCTAAAGCTAAACAATCATGTACTAATGAATAGTCTGTGCTAAACGTACAAAGTGTTAATACTGCCTCACCAGGAACGTCCTTTTGATCCTTAAGGAATTGATTGAACCCACCAATTGTGTCAGTGGTTAAGTGCTGCATAGACCCACTACGATCAATGACGACGTTAATAGATGTAAAGTTTTCTTTCATGTTGACTCCGTAGGTTGATTATAGATTACTATACCAACCCAAAATTGGTTTGAAAAGTAATTTTTCGTTATGCGAAAATTGTTTAATTTTATATTCTAACTTCATTGCTTCTGATTTAGAAGGACAAAGAAACTTCCTGACCAATGAAACTGGTCTACGAGTTTTAGTATATTTCGCACCAGTTCCCTTGTTATGTTTTTCAATTCTCTTTTTAAGATTATTGGTGGCTCCTGTATATAAAGTTCCATCAGAACACTTTAATATATATGCGCACCAATACTCTCCCGTATCAAATAACGCAAGACATGCATCACAATAATGATCTTTAATATTGCAAGCGATTCCCATATAAGGGCATAAGCCTTGACCACATCTTAGACATGGGGCGCCACATTCTGTATCATGAGCCCATGCAGAATTCATTATACACCAAACGCCTGTTTAAATGTATTATATACTGGCTGGTCTGGTCTTGTATCATATACTGCAAAACATACATGATCAAATGCGGGTAATGCCATTAGTGCGTCTACAAAAACTTCAGAAACTAATTCGGGAGGATTTCCAAAAGCTCCACAACCCCAAGCCCCAAGAATAATAGTTCTATGGTTATGCTTCGCTGCAATCTGTAAAACCCTCAATGCCCTATCATATAATTTCCAATACAATAAATCTTCGTCTAAATTCTCAACAGCCCGAACATTTGGGGCTGGAGCAGAAATTACAGACAATAGATATGGCTCTGTTAGGAATCTATTATGATCATCCCTGAAGAACGGAACATTAGGAGAATATATAATGTTATCAGTATACATTGTGTCGTCGCATAATATGTTCTCATTATAGAACATTGGCTTACTTTTAACACAAACATATAGCCCAGAACTACGCGCAAGATCTTCTTCTTGAGCCACGGCACCAGCCAGAAATCCACCGCCGGGATTGCGTGCTGACGCAAAGTTAAGTGCAACAACATTGTCTGTTTTTTCTAATAGGCGAACGGCAGCCTTAGTGGTGGTTTCATCTGTCACTTCAATAGTTGCCTCAACGAGATCTAACTTCTGTCTGGGTATTGTATAACTGGCTCCATATAAAATAGTTCCATTTATAGCCTTAAACAAATCATCTGAGATATCTACAAGGTCTCCATTTGGATTAGTGTATCCTCCATTCTTTAGAATCTCAATTGTCTCTCTAGCAATACGAACATTTCCAGTTCTTTCATTCATTAAGGCTACGCCATTACGCTTAATCATTATTCTATGTCACTTTCTACTTCTTCAATTTCATATGAAGGATTATAATGTAACCAATATAAGCTAACATTTTCTTTATCTACTTTGTAATAGGTAGCTAATTCAGACACGATATTATCCATTAACTCTCGATGTTTGTTGTCATATTGTTTACGAAGCTCATTATATTCAATCATATAAGCGTTCTGCCACGAACCATCATTCCAGACTAATGGTCTTGAGGGTAAAGCAAGAAGATTTGGCACTTTAGGAGGGTCTCCTAGCGCCTTCGCCTCTGAATCAAAACATCTCTTTACATGCTCTGCAATTCTTTTATTAAGCTTATTAGCAAGTAGAATTTCTTGATGTTTCTTCTCACAAGATTCCTTAGACTTGGATGCAAAAATTGGTGCTCCAAAATCATCCTCATTATTATAATGGCGCTCTATCAAAAGATAAATCATATTTTATTTCTCAATTTTTAAAGGACCAACTACATAAAAATCAGCCCCAGTATAATCTATACTAGCACCAAATTTTTCAACCACTTCTTTACTATGTCTTAATTCATAGCCACCCATAATACATGGATGGGTAGTTACATGTAATCCTAGTTCTTTTAGAGAATCATTCATTGTATCGGAATATTTCTTTGCATCCGGGTAAGAATAAAACAATTTAGAAATCTCGTGCGAACTATCTTCAAACTCACCAGTATGAAAATACACAATATATATACTGTCCATATCCATTACAATGATATCTCCTAATCGTTTGTGCGCCTTCCCCAGAATCGAACTTTAAGGCACCAAACCTATTCCACTAGACATCTATGATAGCTACTCATATTGTTTCTAATGTATTCGGATTAGCGTTCGGTAAATGCACCAGCACACATTAATATCAATCTCTCGCGCGTTCAATTATATTAATGCCCGAAAAGACACATAAAATGCTTATGCTGACTTTCGCCAGCATAAGCATTTATTACTTACAACTGAACAGACTCTATGGTTTGTACCCATAGATCTTTGTTGTTACCAAGCTCCATGAATCTTGCGATCACATCAAACACTTGATCACTGAACCCACCAATATTCAGGATATCAGCACGCTCAGCAGCCTGAGTCGTCATTCCTGGTTGAATATCAATGCAAACTAGCTTTGCATTTGGGTTACGTGCCTTGAACTTCTGCCATGCTGCCATAGTAGCGGTGCTACTGTAACGACCAGAATCAACCCAAGACTCATTGTCTGAAACGTAAATCACCAAGTCTCCCTTAGCCCCTTCATGATTCAGTTGCTCTAATGGAAGCGAACAGTTAGTTCCACCACCACCAAACTTAGCTAGGTATGCAGCATTTGTCATGATAGAATCCATTGGATTCATCTTGGTAGGATGCACACGAGTATCGAAAGGCATGACCCTTGCCTCTGGGTTTCTGCGAAGAATTGCGGCTGCAACTAATGCTGCAACATCAATGCAACGAGTCTTAGACGTAACAGTTCCACGGTGTCCCGTAACTGACGAACTCATTGAGCCAGAGACATCTGCCATAACATAAACCATACCCTTGATCTCTGGAATGTTCTCACAAGCCACTTCCGCAGCCTTTTGCAAAGCCATATTCAGCTTCATAGGAACAGCACTGTCAATGTTTTGGAATGCAGTGAACAACTGGTATGGGAATACCTTTGCTCTACGAACCTGTGCAGGGTCAGCTAGCTTATCAGCAAGAGAAGATACCATACTAGAATCCTCAAGCACACCATGGCGTGCAAAAGTATTCAGGTTCATTCTGATCTGGGTCCAGGTAGCATGCTCTGCAATCTTCTTCCAGTGGTCCTTCGTCAAAGGTAAAGCAGTCAACATCTGGAAAGGAACATCAGGGATCTCTCCCGTCATATCCTTCTTGAAAGACTCAAACTGACGAGTCAACGCACAAAGATCTTCCTTGTTATGATCCTTGCCTAGCAAGTAAGCATACATAGCATTTCTCTGCTTGTTGGTTGGACGAGGATGGACTAACTTGATAATGTCCTGCAACGAAGGATCGTTACCAACATATGCCTTGAACAACTGTTCATCGTTCAATCCTTCAAGATAACCCTGTACTAGCTTCTTTGGACGAGTGCCCAAAGACTTACGTCCAGCCGCTCCAGAACGAATAACCTGAACAAAGTTACGCAGCATCTTTGGGTTATCCACAACCTTTGGGAAAATCTTAACCAGAAGTTCGGGCGCTCTGCTTGCAACCAAAGCCGCAAGTACCGCAGGCATATCCTTCATAAGCCCCTTCTGTCTCGAATACACTGCCAACTTTGCCAAGAACTCAGGACTAACCTTCTTAGAAAGTTCAAGCACCTTATCCAACTGATCCTTATCAGATGCATAATACGTTCCGTTAAGACAACCAGTCATAGCATACTGCGCAAGCGCAGCCTTGTCACTTAGCTTATAAGCCTGACCACCAGCGTTGTTCATCGTATCAGTTGCCTTGACAACCTTAACTGAGTTTGACTTGCTGTTTGACTTGTTCGAGAATAGGTTCTTAGATGCCATGATAGACTCCATTAGTTTGAAAAATTGTTTTAACAATCGCGACCTCAATGCCGCTCGTCGTGACAATATGTCCACGAAACGCGCGGCGTCAAGACCGATACGAATTTTATTTAATACGCACAGAAATCAATACTTCAATGCATAAGTACAACACACTCAATCAACCCCCCTTAACATCTAATACAAATAGCTACGATAAGAGATTGCCATACCTCTTGCTCGTAACTATTTATATATCAATATTAGTAGAAGTTGTCTAATAATCGTACCATGTACGATTATTCGGGTGGAAGCAAGGAAATGTTTTCGACAGAGATACTATCCACCTGACTGGGTGTAATCTTAAATTGTCTAAACTTACTTACTGGACATTTAGATCGAAGACGATTCTTTGCAAGAGTAAGGGGCTTATGATTAACCTTCTTACTAAGACCGGGCATAATCACTCGCTTATTGACAATAAGCCCAAACAAATGTAGAGTATCACTCTCTTCGTGCAGTTTAACTCCCTTGATAAACTGACCATTAGAATCAGTAAACCTACGATAAGCATCATCCATCTCCTCAATAGGAGTCGTCTCAATCTTATCTAGAGAGTTCATAAAACTTTCAATGCATTCCTTTTTTGCTTGAGCTTCAAGTGCATCATCAGGAATTATAGATTCTAACACTGCAACGCTTCGAAGCAGGGCATTCTTATAATTCATATGAAAAACGATATTGAAATCAGCAATCTCTCCAGTATCAGAACGATACCCTTTTAGGGTTAAAAACGTAGACGAAGTTCGGAGCTTAGCCAATTCTGCAACAAATTGTTCTCGGTTCATAATGGTCTTCCTTATAATGAATTTGCAGACAACGATACGCTGCCCTCACCGATAGTCTTGCTCACGTTGGTCGATGGAGTCGCCTCACTGGCACGCGCCTTGCATCTAACTTAATCTCTTAACACTTTACAGTATCCGCCACAAGGACACTCTAACGCAACCTTATCCTCTTGTACCTTTTTAATATCATCTTCGTCTTCAAAATCAACAGACAATATCATCTGACACTCCTCACACCTGAATAAGAACTTTCTCATTGTACTTAACATCATATAAATATGTGTGGGTTTTGGCAGCTAAAGATAATAAGTCTGTATTATCTTGCACTTAGACTCAGAAATAATATTTTCATCAAATCTTTTAGATTCCGATTCTGAAAAGAAATACACTGGATAATGTGTTCTGTCCTCAAAATCAATAAGGACAAACATTATTCTGTATCCGTCTCGTCTTCCGATTGCAATCCACTTATCGATGTCCATGCTAAAAATATCATTCCAAGAGTTGTCCAATCTATATTGGAATCTTTTAATAGTTCCTTAACGGAATATACTTCAATAAATGTTCGTTCCGTATCAGCTTCTACTCCATGTACCACGCCCTTCTGAGATTTAAACCATTCAATTTCTTCTGAGGTTAATTCTACAGAATAAAAATGAGATTTATGTGAGGATAGTGTAGCACAAAGCTGACGTGTTTGATGATGCTTTAATCTTTCTGGTTTCACAGCGAAGCCAGTCTCTTCCAAAACTTCTTCAGCCGCAACATGTTCGGGAGATTCTGTCTTCTTCGATGAGCCGCCAACAAGCTCTCTAACAAACCCATCCTCTGTTGATGCTGGAGTCCTAAATTCTTTTACAATAACAACTTCACAATTTTCAACAGAATCTTCTTTCTTCCATAATAGAATTGAAGATACATCGGGTCTAGCCAATACAAATTCATTTGTTTTGTGGCGATCTTCACTCTTAATATACATATCAGCTTTTAATATCCAAAGGAAAACAAAGCTCTTGAAACCTGGTCTAAACGTATAAAGCACCCTAGCACTATCCAATCTATTACCAGCCTCAGTTTGAGCTTTATACCATGATTGGAATGAATCCAACTTCCATATATACAACGGCACACATCTTTCGCCACCTGATCGTTTTGCGCCTTCCTTTAGAATATCCATTGCATATGTTAATGTTTCAGTAAGCGTTTCACCTACGGGAGCTTTATACTTCTCAGCATAATGTAAAAGATATCTATTCTTTGGAGCTTCGGGAGGGGCACCAAATACAATTTTCCCTGAGTCACCCCACATACCAAACTCGACATTGGTTGTAAAGGCTGGCATTGTTTTAAGTTCCCTAGGAACCCAGAATACAATACAATCAGCTATATGAAGATGTTCTTCTTCCCAACCCAACTGTTCATCATAATCCTTGCTCCACTTACCATCTCTTGGTTCTGGAACAAATACAACACCATCGAAACCCTTATCTTCTAAAACTTGAAGCGCATCTTTGCGCCAAGATTCTACATCCTTGTCTCGTGGAGTTGGACCCGCGAGGAATATAGACCTAGTAATTGTATCTGGTGTCTTCTCATAAGCATATACAACTTCCATTAAATAATCCTTTTAATTAACGCCCCATATAGGGCTCCCAAGAGGTAACAACTATCTGTATCTTTGCTCCAAGCTTTTCAAACTCTTCTTTTATTAACTTGGCATCAGATATATAAACATCTTCATATATCAAACTTAACGGTTTATCTGCAAGCTCTTTAGCTTCTTTTAAAGTTAGATTTTTATTATACCAAGGTCGATCTGAATAATAGTAATTCGTTAAAGATCCGTACTTATAGTTTAGATGATAATCTCTTAATAATTTAATTACCAATATCTTATTAGGTCCACTGGATTCTAAAAATACATCTGCGTACTGCGGAATATCCTTACTACAATCTCTAGGATGTGGTCCAGCATATGCACATCCAATAAACGTATCTAATATATCAGCCATTATATTATCCTATATTTCTGATAGTTTTCATTTTGCACCTATCACAACGCAAATGATAATGCTTGGTTGGAAAATAACATTTGCTTTCATTATCACATTCTTTTATTATTCTTAATTCTGAACGGCAGGATATACAATAATATTTAGGATAATGTGACGCGATTGTTTCTCTGTATGGATTATTCATATGTTATTTATACAATTAGGGCTAAACCATATTCGTTCTTCAGACCTATTAGATTTGCCCCTATCATTACCTAAGTTAGCGAACCCACCATTAGCTTGCCAAGAATATACCTGCCATGTATCTGGAATGCCATGTTCTCCATCATATCCACATAATACAATTCTCATTTTAGGATTGTCACCATTAGCTATTGCCCATTGACATACCTCATTAAAGATATTGGTGTCAGAATTATATACTTTATCACGACCTTTATGTACATATGGTGGGTCTAAAAAGATTCCAGTCATATCTTGGGGACCTAATCCTTTATTCATATATGTAACAGCAGGAGTAACGATCCTTTTCCAATCTCCACAACAAACTCGCGTTCGACGCGTTCGTTGTTGTAAATCCTTAAACCAATCTAATATATTACTTTTCAATCCGTGTATGCCACCACCGCCAGACGACAGCAAGGGCGCGGAATTTAACCCCTTGGTATTTAACCAATTGTTGCCAATTGAAGCGCCCATACCCCATACCCAATAGCCAGCTACTTTCAAATCATAATAATGAGGGTCTGTATCAAATTTATTTTTAAATTCGTCAGTCACTACAGATAATAACCATCTTTGGCGAGCGTGCAAGTCAGATTCAATCACAGGATAATCCGCAAACTCTGCTACCCCTTCAGGATCATTTGACACAGCGCGCCAAAAATTACATATAAAACAATCGATATCATTTACTGTTTCTAATTTTGGAATTTTAGGATTGGATAATAATATTGCAAGGGAGCCTGCAAATGGTTCTATATAGTTATTAATATCACCCAAACCAGCCCAAATTACTTTAGCTACTCGCGATTTACCACCGAAGTATGGATATGGTGATTTTACCAGAGAAGTATTCATAAAAGCGTATATATCGTATAGTAATAATATCGAATACTTTCGAACTGGAACGAATTGGTAAACTATGATCTGGCTAAATAAATTAATAAGAGATGTTGACAATTTTTATTCGAAGGCAATTTCTGCGCATAATTTGCCAAAGTCTGCCGCAGAAACATTTGGGCTTACCCCCGCACAGTTACAACGTCTTCAAGAATTACAAAAACAAAAAGCCGCTGATAAAGCCAAATTAGAACAAGAACAAAAAGCTCTAGAAGAAAAACAAAAAATCTTAGAATCTGGGGGAAGAGAAGCACTAAGGCTATTAGATGCTTGGGATCCAACCGATAATTTAAGATCTCCCTACAAAAACTTTATGGAAGCATATGTTCAACTGTTCACCAGAATAAATGAAATAAAACCTGATTTGGTCGGAGACGCGTTAGATGTTGCCAAAGAACAGTTAGGTTTATTGCTAGATGAAGATGAAGAACAACAAGAGATATTTAATTTAGA
>Ga0066639_10003817_pt1 | contig 12987 bp, 14 predicted proteins | sample CryGeyCG2114_010_2_FD_59504 | JGI IMG/M metagenome (GOLD analysis project Ga0066639, IMG submission 59504) | Groundwater microbial communities from aquifer - Crystal Geyser CG10_big_fil_rev_8/21/14_0.10 | ecosystem: Environmental > Aquatic > Deep subsurface > Groundwater | place: USA: Utah...
AGGTTCACGCCTTCCTGCTTCATATATTCACTATTATTCTCTGCAAACGAGGCAGTGGTCATACTGGATACCGGGGTTCCATTCTCGTCAGCAATCAGAAGTGCAAATTCAGTTTGAGGAAGTAGGCTGGAGGGAATTTTTACAAACCCTTTTTCATCTGCCTGAACGGTAAGCACATTTTTATTATTCAGAGAAGGAATAGCCAGACGAACTTCAGCGTTTTTCAGTATTGCTTTGTCAACCGCTATGTAGCCTTCAATAAATTCGGGCACCGGATACAGTAATACGGGAACACTGCGATCGGGTTGCTGGGTTAGTGCCGCAGTTTTTAAACCGTATACTCCTTTTGGCTTAATAGCAACCAATTCAAGAGGGCGCAACGGGTCGATTTTAGTCTTGGAAACTTCTACGGTAAATACGCCGTAGTTATTAGCCGTCGTACTTGCCACTTTTGATACACCCACATACACTTCTAGGTTAAGTTTTGGGTGGGTAACCGTACCAAATATGGTCTGGTTGCCATTGGGCTGGCGTACAATCATTGAGCTCAATATTTTTGGCCGTGTACTGGTTGCTTGCGCACTACTGCTGGGTATAACCGGGACATCACGGTGTTCAATGGTACCCAGCTGAACAATGGGGTTGCCAATATAGAGGTTGGTATACAGACCGGTTTCTGCAAGTCGTGTTGATAGATTAGTTATCTCATTGGTTGAAAGAGGGAAACGGTATTGGGATTTATTAATGCGCAGGAAATATGTTCCGTCTTCTACGTAAAAGGCAAAATGCCCATCTTCGCCGGTGCTAAAGGGATTTTGACGCACCTGCGGACTCTCGGGGTATAAGCTTCGGTCCTCCCGAAGCAAACTTACCGATGTGCCCGGTAGAGGTTCAAGGGTGAGGGCGTCAAATATGGTTCCCTCAGGATCCCAATATATGGCTGTACAATCGTTCGCGTTGCCATTGGTGACTTCAATCTGTGCCAGCTTGTTGCCGGGATTGTCACCTATAGCGGTTGATCGCACACTATATTCTTGAAAGGCAAAAAAGAAATGATTTTTTTTATCTTCGCTATAGCTGTGGACCTGGGGAATTGTGATATTGCCGTTTCCGTCGGTTACGAGTGCTGTTTCCGTTTTAAGTTGAAATTCTTTGCCAACCGTAGGAATTTCTTCGCCCTGTACGCTTTGGCATAAGGGGGCACCATTCATGTCGGTTGCGCACACCCAGTTATTATCGATATTGCGCCACAGCTCAAAAGGCGCATTGGGCTTTAATCCGCTTCCGCTTAACCGTACGGTATGTTCAGAGTTATCACCTAGTTGCTGGTACGAAAGGCAGTAGTTTCGTATTGCCTGGGGAACATCGGTATCGAGATTGGTGTTTATATCGTTAGTTTGGGCATAGAGTGGAGGGGCAAGAGCAAATAAAAAAACAACGATACCGGTCAATAACCACTTCATATATACAATGTACGAAAGTATTGCGTTTCTTGCAAGGGTCACATAACATGGATATATGCGATCAGTATTTTTACTATTTGTCGTTATTGGGTTTTTTTTGTTTATCGTGGCACCTTCGGCATATGCAACTAGCTATACCATCGTAGGCCCATCAGGTCAGCTGGTTCGTGATCAAGAGTACGATTTCACCGTGAATGTAAATACCGATGGAGCAACGATGACAACGGGAACTGCTCAGGTAACGTATCAAAGCCAGTATTTGCAATATGTGTCAACGACTCCGGGAAGTTTTTTTGGTACGGTTGATGCGACGCCCGGCACCGGCACGGTACAACTGGTAGGAACCAATACGGCGGCAAAGTCGGGAAGCGGAAGTTTTGCTGTGATTCGTTTCAAGCTTATTGCAGATTCACCAGGAAGCACTGAATTGTGTACGGTAGCAGAGGTGCCGGGTACCACACCAACTACGGTTGTACCCACCACGGCAACTATGAGCTGTTTTGATACCTGTACGGTAAACGGAACCGCGTGCCCCAGCGGTATGTCATGTGTTGATGTCAATGCAGGAACCGGTGCGGCTTCCTTATACCGATGTGTATTGCGTCCTGGTTCAAACTGTGGTTCAAGTGATCAAGCATGTTGGTGCGGCAATCCTACTGCAACACCCGCAGCCATTGCCGCCTCAGGCATTACCACCGGTATGATTATTGGTGCTTCGGCTTTTGTACTCATTAGTATTGGGCTTCTTACCCTCTTTGTACTATAATAAAAACCAAATTCAAAATCCCAATTCATAAAGGGAGATTTTTTTGGGATTTGGTGCTTTGAGCTTGGGATTTGTTTCCGGGCCTGTAGCTCAATTGGTAGAGCGTCCCGCTCGCAGCGGGAAGGTTGGGAGTTCAAGTCTCCTCAGGTCCACTACACATGACTGAAGAACAGAAGCGCAGAAAAATGTATGCACTGGTTCGCATCGGTATTGCGTTGGGCGTACTCGGCGTGTGCATATTGGTAATACTGAGTCTGCGGCCCCTGTTTGAGAGCAATGGCGTTATACCGATTCTTAGCTCTTGGTATAACCGTCTGTATCCCCCCCACATTTCTTCAACCTGTACCCGCTGCGATGCAATGAAAGAACGCATTAGGCAGCTTGAGGAGGATAACAAACAACTGCGTCGTGAATTGGGAACCATTCCAGAAAAGTCCGACATGCTGCCCGCGTGGGTAATCTGGATACAGGGAAGCCATTATACGTTGGCATTTGAACGTACTGAAAAAAGCTCTCTTATTAAAAAGGGAACACCCGTTATTATTGGCTCAGTATTGTTGGGTACGGTGTTGCGCAGCTCGCCGACCATGGTTATTATGCAGTCGGTACATGACAGTCATTACCGGAGTGAGGCAAAAACCGAAGCAGGGGTACAGGGAGAGTTGATTGGTGATTTTGGCCAGGAGCTAACCTTTCGCTTTCCGATTGGTTCGAAAGTGGTCACTAATCAACGCGTCTATGCGGTATTTCCCGAGCGGGGCTGGCAATTTTTAGTAGGGACCATTCAAGAGGTCAGCAACGACCGCTCAAAGCCGTTTCAGGATGCGCAGGTTGACACGGTGCCGTATAACCCCAACAATAAACTGTTGTTTATGCCCTTATGATAGAGTTCGTGGTTATGACTGTCAGCTTAGGTGGATTAACCATCCTAGTACCCCGCTTTATTTATCTATTTATATGGGGTTTGCTGCATCTCTCGATACATAAGCCAATTTTGTCGATGATTTCTGCGGTCGTGGTCGGTTTTTTGTTTGATTTGTTTCATGTATTGCCAATGGGCCAAATGGCATTATTTTTTTTGTGTACCGTTGGTTTTTTTGAACTGTACGGCACCGTGTTTCATAACAAAAATATACTATTCGTCAATATATATGCTTTTGTGTTTAGCATATTGGGCTATGTGGTATTGGAGGAGCGCATAACCGTTATGTTTTTATTACTATATCTGGTTGTAGCCCTACTGATGAGCACTTTGGTTGCGCGAAGACCATCAAACACCGTATAATACTTTCGTTCAAAGGACGATAGGAATAGATACGGGTCGTTAGCTCAGTTGGTTAGAGCGCAGTCCTGATAAGACTGAGGTCCCTGGTCCGAGTCCAGGACGACCCACATTCATCGATTCTGAGCTACGTATTGTATCCAGAAGTGAGGAATATCGGGAAAATATTCATCGAGTCCGTATGATGAAGTCAGTGAGAGTATACGCTCCTGTATGACGGGATTATATTTGCCGAATGACAGTAAAGCTGCTCTTGCATGAAACGCCATCTGGTAGCGTAGCTGGTCGCGACTGTTTGTATCAGGAGCATGCAATACCATTTGTTCATCGTCAACCAGCGCATGCAAATTATGATCAGGAACTTGAGTAAACAACTCCATTAGGGGAACAACAGCAAAGGCAACGGCAGATGCGGGGGCATCGACCCGAAGAGGAATCTGTTCGGTCTCCAGATCCATAACTAGAAAAGTATATACCTTTGTGTTAATCTCAATGTGTTATATGCAACTCCGTAATTTTCTCATCATCATTGGTGCTGCGGTGGGGGCGGGCATATTTGCGCTTCCCCCAACGCTGGTAAATACCGGTTATGTGCCGTTTGCTTTGTTACTGGTGGGCATCGCTATTGCCATGGGGTGGGTGAATTATGGTTATTATCAAGTGGTAGCACGTAGCACCAGCCGACATCAGCTTCCCGGGTATGTCTTGAGGACGCTTGGTTCGCGCTGGTCGGTGGTGGCAAGCGTATTGCTCTTAGGTTCAACAGTAGGAGCGCTTCTCGCCTATTTAAGCTTAGGAGGCCAATTTATTGACAACTTAATCAATACGCCCTCGCCCCTAGGAACCGGCATCTTTTTTATCGCCATTGCCGTTCCGTTTCTGGCCATGGGGAGATCGCTTGAGTTATGGGACTATGTGTTTAGTACCTTGAAAATAGTCCTGTATGTAGTTCTGATTATCGTGGGAATAGCAGTAATTATTCCTGGTAACCCCTCACTGGCTACGAGCCGTGAGGCCTACGCTCCCTACATACTGTATGGATTTGGTCCTATTTTGTTTTCATTAACCGCGTTTTCCATAGTACCGGAATTAAAGCGAACTCCACAAGGGGTCAGTAAAACCATTGCGTATGCGCAAATCAGTATGAGCGTATTGTATCTATTGTTCGCTCTGCTGTTTGCCGGAGTTATTTTAGGTGACGGATTTATTACCATCAATGGCTGGCTTCGCCGGCTGCTTGATGGAGTAGGGCTTATTTCGGTATATACACCGTCCTTAATGTTCAGTTGGGTGGGGTATGACCTGTTTACTAAGGATTTGGGCTTTAAACCGTTCCATGCAAAACTCATGATTATCGCCATACCGCTGCTGCTGTTTGTGATGGGTATGAGCCAATTCTCACTTATTATCGGCGTAACCGGAGGGATATTTTTGGCTGCTATCGGAATGCTTATTATGGAAATGTATCATGTAGTATTCCCCGTAAAGCACGCGCTAGCGGTTCGCCTTTTGCAGAGTATATTCTTTTTCAGCATTTGTCTTGAGTTATTGTTATTATTTTCACCATGAAAAAGACTACCATGACCATTACCCGTATTGACGCATCGTTGCCGCTTCCCGCATATCAAACCAGCGGAGCAGTGGGGTTTGATTTGTATTCACGCGTCGATATGGACATTGCACCCCGCTCACTGGGATTAGTTCCGCTTAACATAGTGGTGGCAGTGCCGGAGGGGTATATGTTGTTGGTTGTGCCGCGCAGCTCAACTCCTAAAAAAAAACATCTACTGATTCCCCATGGCATTGGCGTTATTGACCAGGACTATTGCGGATCAACTGATGAGCTGCTGTTTCAGGGATATAATTTTTCGGACGAACCGGTGCAGATTCTGCGGGGCGAGCGTATTGCCCAGGGATTGCTGGTGAAGGTAGGTATTGCTGACTTTGCTGAATCAAAACATGTCTCGAGCACGTCCAGAGGAGGTATCGGGAGTACCGGTTAGTTTGTTTATTCTTTTTCGCTCGTAATTCTACTGCCGGTTGTTCCGTGCTGGTCAAGGTATTTGGCATTTTTTTGCTTGTAGTAAGGGCGCTGGGCAGGGCTGGTGAGCTTCTCAAATGACACTGAGCAAATGCGCATACCGGGGTAGAGTGCTACCGGCATACGGGAATGGTTGCCTAACTCAAGCACAATGTTGCCGCGCATACCGGGATGGATCAGCGCAGCGGTTGAATGCACCACAATACCCAATCTTCCCAATGACGAGCGTCCTTCAAGCCGGCCGGCAATATCATCGGGCAATTCTATGCGCTCGATGGTGGAGGCGAGCGCGAATTCACCAGGGTGGAGAATAAAGCTTTCATCCTCGCTAACCACAATGATTTTCATGGGCGTAATGAGTCCCTTGTTACGGGGATCAATATACGGCGTTTTGTCGTGTTCGAATATTTGAAATTCGTTATGCAGACGTAAATCAATGGAACAGGCCGACAGTGCCTCATCGAAATTGGGAAGCGGATCAAGCACGATGGATTTGTTCAAAAGGGCAGTTTTGATGTCGCCATCAGACAAGAGCATGTGTGCTATTATGAACCATATGCGATCGCTAATCAACCTTTTCATTTTTATACCGTATTATTTCAACGTTAAAACTCATGTGCAGAATCTGTTTTTTCCGTGGAAACGCATTGTGATGACCAATCAGCCGGTACTTGAGCGCATGATTGGTAATATGGCGTCCCGTGGCATTGGTTTTGTATTGCGTATGTCGGTACTGTTTGGTGCGTTTTGCCTATTATCGCTCTATGTGTTGTTGTTTCCGGTGCTGGCCATTGCGATTATGGCGCTTGCACCGCTGTGGGGCTTGGCAGCGGTATTATTTCCCAAATCACGTCGGATTCAAAAACAGCGTGAGCAATTTGTGCAAGCCCATTGTTTGGATAAACAAAATCGTGCAGCAGTCACTGCTTGGTTTGAACAGGCATCTGCTACCGCACAAAAACAAAGTGACCGCTTTTCACTATCTAATCTGCTTTCTACCGTACCCATTGGGCATGATTGGAACTATGGATTTACGCCACTACTTGACCAATACGGAACTACACTCACCGGTTTTGGCGTTATGGGCGAGGGCTTAAGCGATCGCGAAGAGGAAATTGCCGCACTTACTCGAGAGCTGTCACGCAGCTACGAATCCAATGCGATACTGGTAGGTGAAGAGGGGGTAGGGAAGCATACCATAATCAATGGCCTGGCCCAACGGGTGCATGAGGGTCGTATTATAGGGATGTTGCAGCATTTTCGTATGGTTGAGCTATCAATGGATCGCATTTTGGCAAGCTCACCCGAGTATGCAAAACAGGTTGAATTACTTGCTCACATCATGGAAGAGGCACGCATTGCCCGTAACATTATGCTGGTGATTGACAATATCCATTGGTACACCAGTACATCGTTGCAGGGTGACTTTTCGGATACCTTTGCCCATTATGCAACATCACCCCAGCTTAAGTTGCTGGGCATTACAACTCCATTCTATTTTCAGCAGGTGCTGTTTAATAACACATCGCTGCAGGAGCTGTTTCATAAGATAGACGTGCATGAAATGGACAAAGAGCGCGTGATGCGCATTCTGCAGGAAAAAGCACTGCTGCTTGAGCGCAACTACGGGTGCTTAGTTGCCTATGAAACGTTGCTGCGGGTGATTGAACGAAGCACCTACTATATTACGCATATTCCCCTCCCTGAAAAGGCCATTGATTTGCTGCATGAGGCTGCGTCTCTGACCAAGGCACACCAGGGGACTGCCTGTACACCGCAAGATGTGGATGATGTGCTTCAGGAAAAAACCCACATGCCCGTGGGATTGCTGTCGAGTGACTTTAAAACAAAACTCAAGTCGCTACAGGGGTATTTACAGACTCATATTCTGGGGCAACAGGAAGCCATGGATAGTATTTCAAAGGCAGCCCAGCGGGCATTTATTGAAGAAAATCGTAAAAAGCCAAAGTTGAGTTTGTTATTACTGGGCCCAACCGGTGTTGGAAAAACCGAAACGGCAAAGTTGCTGGCAAACATATTTTTTGGCAGTCGCAGCAAAATGATTCGCCTGGATATGTCATTTTATCAGCGTAGGGAGCGCCTTGCGGACCTTATTGGCTCCTACGAGTACAAGCAAGTGGGCATGCTGGCACAATCCATTCGGGGAAACCCATTTTCGGTACTGTTGATTGATGAGCTGGAGAAAGCAGATCCCGAAATTATCAACGTATTTTTAACCTTACTTGATGAAGGGTATATGGTGGACGGATTTGGAAAAAAGATTGACGGAAAAAACTTACTGGTTATTGCAACCTCAAATGCCGCTTCCCCAGAGGTGTTTCCCCCCGAGCTTTTGGGGCGCTTTGACCAGGTGTTGATGTTCCAGCCCTTGACGCTTGAAACCGCACAGCAGATTGGTATGCAGGCTGTACAGCGCTTCAAAACAGAATATGAGCATAAAAAGCATATCGTGCTTCCGCTTAATGATGAACGCATACGCGAGGTGGTACAGCATGCCTTTGACCCCCGGTTTGGCGCGCGTGAGGTAAAACGTGCCGTTGAACGGTATCTGCTTGAGGAAGTCGGCAATATGATGTTATAATATGTGGTGATGATAGAGACGAGTAACCTGCGTTTCCCCCTTGTCTTTTAACTCAGTTTAAGTATACTGCCTTCAATGCGAGGCAGAAGTGGTGAATACGTATATCTTGATTTACTGCGCGACGTTCTTGATAACGGACTGTATAAAGACGACCGAACCAAGACCGGCACCAAAAGTATATTTGGTCGGCAAATCCGGTTTGATCTGCGCAAGGGGTTTCCGCTACTCACCACCAAAAAAATGTTCTTGCGGGGTATAATCTATGAATTGTTATGGTTTTTAAGGGCAGAATCCAATATTAAGTATCTGGTAGATCGTGATGTGCATATTTGGGATGCGTGGCCGTACAAACATTACGCTAATAACAGCAAGGACAAAAAAAAGTTAACCCAGGAAGCATTTATTGAACGCATTAAAGTAGATTCGGCGTTTGCAGACCGGTGGGGTGACTTAGGGCCTGTGTATGGTGTTCAATGGAGAAAGTGGCAAAGCCCCAATGGTAAAATCATCGATCAAATACAGCTGGCGATTGATCAGCTTAAGACCAACCCCGATTCGCGGCGCATTATTGTGACCGCCTGGAATCCGGCAGAAATAGACGCAATCGTATCTGCAGGAGGACTGCCTCCATGCCATAGCCTATTTCAGCTGTATGCCAACCGAGGAACGCTGTCATGTCAGCTGTATCAGCGTAGCGCGGATTTATTTTTAGGGGTGCCGTTTAATATTGCCTCATACGCGCTGTTGACTATGATGATAGCGCAGGTTACCGGACTCACACCGGGCGATTTTGTGCACACCTTTGGTGACGCGCATATTTATTCAAACCACATTGAACAGGTGACGCTGCAGTTATCGCGAACGCCCCGGCTGTTTCCCACTATGAAGATAAACCAGGATGTTCATGATATTAACCGTTTTGACTACAAAGATTTTACGTTAGAAGGGTACGATCCGTATCCTGGCATTAAAGCTCCGGTTGCGGTGTAACGCTTACATGGTTCATCAACCTCGCATAAGTATTATTGCCGCCATAGGGCGCAGTAGGGAATTGGGAAAAGAAAACAGGCTGTTGTGGCACATTCCGGAGGATATGAAACGATTCCGTACGATTACCAACAATCATGTGGTTATTATGGGTAGGAAAACGTTTGAATCCATCGGGCGGCCATTACCAGCGCGGACAAACATCGTAGTGAGTCGTGATGGTCAGTTTGCTCCTATGGGTGTGACCGCCGTAGCCCATTCGTTGGATGAGGCGTTAGCTGAAGCGCGACTGATTGAGAAAGAGGAGGTGTTTATTATCGGAGGAGGCCAACTGTATGCGCTGGCACTTCCTATGGCTGATAGGCTCTACCTTACTCAAGTGCACGCCAGTTTTGACGCAGATACCTATTTTCCCGACTACTCATTATTCAACAAGATAGTATCGAAAGAGGAGGGAAAAAACGAGCAGTATAGCTATACCTTTTTGGAGCTAAAAAAGCAGTAAAGGGAGAATTACTATTAAGTCTATGCAAGGTATTATAGGTAAGCTTAGAAAACCAATGAGAAGATAGACTCTTAAGATTTATTTTAACTCTTCCGCGAGCTTAAACCCTTTTTTTTTATAGAAATTATCGAAGCTAAAAATAGCATCTGCTTTGTGCTCTTGCGCAATAGCTGCAACTATACAATCAAATAAAGTATTTTTTTTACTTGTATGAGGACCGAAAAATTTTAAGGCATTAGTAAGAGTTTGTTTATTTACCTCTACAACTTGTGCATCTGGACTTGTCATAACAACAGCAGTACCATAAGCTGAAGCTGTACTATTCAAAACTCTCTGCATATGAGCAGTTGACTCAACAATTGTGGTTGTTGGATATAGTAATTGAGCGTTTATGTTAATTAAGTTTTGAGAGATTTCATTAGCTTTTTTATGATGAATATCTGCTGGATTTGTCTGAGCAATAATTGCATCACTATCTGCTATCACTATTGGTCGCTTACTCATCATGATTCCACTCCTTGCCCCATAAAAGTTCATCTATTCTTTCGGAGCTATCTTTGGGACCTTGTAATGGATGTCTCTTACCCAATTCAGCTAGTTTAAGAAGTACCTGAGCAGAAGCAGTACCTTGCTGTTGTACAGAAGCTATACCTTTTTCAATAGCTTGTCTTATTACCTCAGCCTTACTTTTATTTTGAGATTTAGCAGTAAAACTAATTTTGTCTGCTAAATCTTCAGGGACGTATAAATACGTTTTTAACATATCTTTATTGTAATATACTGCACAACATGTTGTCAAGTGGATCTGAAAGACTCAGATTTGGTGCGACTGCCCAGAGTCGAACTGGGATCAGAGGTTCCGCAAACCTCCATTCTATCCATTGAACTACAGTCGCGTAAAAGCTAGATTAGTATACCAAATGAGAAGACATTGTTGGCTAATAGGTTTTGTAGGCTCCCTGTGTCTACTGATACTGGGAAGTGTACTGCGCACTCAGCTGCAGAACCTCATGAAGAAACAATTCCAAAAAAAATACGATGTGGTTGAATCGTTTACCGCGCCTGGGAACGACATGGTAGCGCGCGAAATGAAATACTTTAATGCGCCCGAAGGCCGTATATGGCGCATACCGATCATCATGTACCACTATGTAGAGCCGCAGAAAAATGACGGTGATACCATTCGCCGCAGCCTCACGATTCCTCCCCATATCTTTGAGCAACAGCTCATGACGCTGGCTGAGCACGATATTCCGACCTATTTCGTTCGTGATATACCCGCTATATTGAGCGGAGATGAGGAATATGCAACCCCGAGTGTGGTGTTGACCTTTGATGACGGGTACCAAGACTTTTACACGGTGGTCTTCCCGCTACTTAAAAAATACAACGTGAAAGCAACCGTGTATGTGATAAACCGTTTTTTGGGCTGGAAGGATTTTTTAACCACGAAACAGCTGAAAGAATTAAGTGAAAGCAGTTTGGTTGAGGTTGGAGCGCATACGCTTAACCACGCCTACTTAAAGGGAATAAGCAAAAAAACAGCAGCCTACCAGATCGTGCAAAGCAAACGTGAACTTGAGGAGCTGCTGGGCAAACCAGTTAAAACTTTCGCCTATCCCTATGGAGAGTTTGATCCTGATACCATACGTATGGTGAAAGAAGCTTCATATTCAGCAGCGGTGTCAGTGGTGCCGGGCATGGAGCAATCAACAGCCAATCGATATTATTTGTATCGTATTCGGGCGGGAAGTTTAAGCTATGGAGACGAGATGCTGCGCGTATTGGGAGTTGCGCAGAAGGGTAGTAATTAGGTAGAATACTGTTACACATGGACATATCCACATATCGTTCGGCAGGGCAAGAGGCGGTTGAACGCACACGCGAATCTTTGGGAACCATTCGTACCGGTAGAGCCAGTGCTGCCTTAATTGAAAATACCCCTATCACTACCTACGGCGGCCAGGCAACGCTGCGGCTTATGGAGCTGGCGACTATTATGTCTGATGGTCCACAAGACTTACTCGTTAACCCCTTTGATCCCTCAGTTACACAGGATATTGAAAACACGTTACGCAATGCCAGCATTGGTTTTATCGTAAGCGTGCAGGGTACTACGATCCGAGTTAAGAATCCGCCTCTGTCACAGGAACAGCGGGAAAAGTATGCAAAACTGGTTTCACAATACACTGAAGAGGGTAGGGAAAAGCTGCGAAAAGCACGAGATGAAATCCGCAAAGACGTAAAAATCGCTTTTGATGCGGGTGAGCTGTCTGAGGATGAAAAATACCGCACTGAGCAGGAAATTGAAACCGCCACTAAGGCATTCATGGACCGCATCGATGAGATTAAGCAATCTAAGCAGAGAGAGGTTATGATGGTCTAATGATAACCCTACTATCTTTTTTTGGCGTTTTATTTATCCTGGTCGTCATTCATGAATTCGGGCATTTTTTTGTAGCAAAAAAGAGCGGCATGCGCGTAGATGAGTTTGGTTTTGGCTTGCCGCCACGTGCCTGGGGAAAGAAAATAGGAGAAACGCTGTATTCGATTAATTGGCTTCCCTTGGGAGGATTCGTCAAGATATTTGGAGAAGAAGCAGGGGAGGTGGGCAAAGGTTCATTTTCAAGCAAGCCGTGGTACCTGCGGGGTGCAGTGATTGTAGCCGGACCTATCATGAATTTTGTATTAGCCGTTTTTATTCTTTCAGTTCTGTTTACCAAAGGTATTTGGATACCCACCACGGATGTGCGCATTGCAGAGATTATGCCGGGCTCTCCCGCAAAGTCGGCGGGACTTAAAGCCTCTGATATTATTCGTTCAATAGAGGTCGAAGACGGCACGTCATACCGCGTACAGTTTACCTCCGATGTTTCGAAATACACCAATCAATATAAGGGCAAAACAATAAAATTGACGGTAAGTCGGGATGGGAAAGCACATACTATACTCGTCACCCCCCGCGTTAATCCACCCAAAGGCCAGGGAGCTTTGGGCATCAGTATTTCGCAAACCGTTTTTACCAAAGTTGCTTGGTATAAGGCGCCGTACGAGGGAGTCAAGAGTGCGTTGGTATTAAGCCGTGAGTTTTATAAGGAGCTTGGCAGAGCCCTGTTTCATCTAGCCCGATTTGAAAATCCCCAGGTAGCGGTTACGGGGCCGGTGGGTATAGCCAAAATTACGGGAAGCGCAGCGCAAAGTGGCATAGAAACGCTTTCATTATTCTTGGCACTATTTTCGCTCAATTTATTCCTTATTAACCTGCTTCCGTTTCCTGCTCTCGACGGGGGGCAACTAGTGTTTATCATTTTTGAGGCGATACGCGGGAAGTCAATAAGTAG
>Ga0066639_10003820_pt1 | contig 12984 bp, 11 predicted proteins | sample CryGeyCG2114_010_2_FD_59504 | JGI IMG/M metagenome (GOLD analysis project Ga0066639, IMG submission 59504) | Groundwater microbial communities from aquifer - Crystal Geyser CG10_big_fil_rev_8/21/14_0.10 | ecosystem: Environmental > Aquatic > Deep subsurface > Groundwater | place: USA: Utah...
TTTTTATACCAATGATATGATTAAATTATTAAAATCATCAAACTTGGTAGTTAGTCGTGCCGGAGCTCATATTATTTATGAACTTTGTGTCCTAAGCAAGCCGGCTGTTTTAATACCAATTTCATGGGCTAGTAACAACGAGCAGTATAAAAATGCCTTAATGCTAAAAAAGCAAAAAATGGCAAAAATTATTTTAGAAAATGAATTAACAGGAGATAGGTTATTTTTGGAAATAAATGATTGTATTAATAATTTAAAAAGCTTACAAAAAAATGCTTTAAAGGCAAAAAGTTTGGTTAAAAAAGATGCAGTTAAGAAAATGGTACAAATTCTGGAAAAGAACTTCAAGTAAAAAAATTGAAGAATTAACTAAAGAAAATAATCCCGTTAAACAAAGAACAAAAGATAATAAATTAAAAATTAGGGATAAAAAATCTTTAGTAAAACGGAAAATTAAAAAAGTATCAGCTTTGTTAAAAAATTTCTTTTTCCTTTCTTTAGTTATTTTATTAATTTTTGGTTTTTACTTTGTTTTAACCGGAGATTTTTTTAAGGTTAAGTTTATATCTTGCCAAAAAGAGGGCTTTCCCTGTAAAGATGAGATTCAGTTTTTTGAAGAGTTTAAGGGGAGAAACATTTTTTTTAACCATATTGATCAAATTGTCAGTAAAATTAAGGACAAAATCCTAACGATTTCTGAAGTAAAGATTAGAAAAAAACTTCCTGATAAATTATTTATTGAAATAATTCCTCGTAAATCTTATGTTAGTTTGACAAAAGATAATAAAGTTTTTTACTTGGTTGATGATATTGGTTTTGTCTATCAGAAAGATTTTGTTAAACCAAATGATCAGGTTCTAATTTATTTTGATAAATTCTCTGAAGAAATTTTTTTAGGTAAGCGAATAGAAAACCAGGAATTTTTGCAAACCTTAAGATTAATAGCTGACTTAAAAAATAGTTTTATTTCTTTTAAACACATAGTTTTATCTGATTTAGAAACAATTACGATATTTTTAGAGGAACCAATTATTGCCTCTTTTTCAGCTAAAAAATCAACTTCTTCTCAAGTTGACTCTTTACAATTTATTTTAAAACAGAGTAAAATAGAAGGGAAATTACCGGCCTATATTGATTTAAGATTCGACAAGCCGGTTTTAAAATATTAAAAAATATGGTTAAATCAAACATTATTGCTGGAATAGATATTGGAACTTCAAAAATTACTACCATTATCTCTTCTCAGTTACAAGATTCAGAGAAAATTAATGTTATCGGGGTTTCTAATTTTCCCAGCAAAGGATTAAGACGAAGTCAAATAGTTGATATTGAGGAAGCGGTGGCAGCAATTACTGAAAGCGTTGAGGCGGCAGAAAGAATGGCGGGTTATTCTATTTCAAAAGCTTTTGTTTCAATTGGCGGAGTTCATATAGAGTCTTTAAATTCTAAAGGAGTAGTGGCCATTGCTGAACCAGATGGTGAGATTGTAATTGAAGATGTTAATCGGGTAATAGAAGCTGCTAGAGCGGTTTCTTTACCTGCTTCAAGAGAAATTCTCCATGTTATTCCAAGAGATTTTACTGTTGATTCTCAGGGGGGAATTAAAGATCCTTTAGGAATGACAGGGGTTAGGTTAGAAGTTGAAACACATATAATTACTGGCTCTTCAACGGCAATGAGAAACTTGGTTAAGTGTATTGAAGAATTGGGAATAGATGTCGAAGCTTTAGTTTTTTCCGGATTAGCTGCATCTCAATCGGTCTTGACAGAAACAGAGAAAGAATTAGGTGTTTGTTTAGTTGATATTGGTGGCGGTAGCACTAGTATTGCTATATTTGTTGAAGGTTCTTTAGCCTATTCTTCGGTATTGCCAGTTGGAGCCAAGAATGTTACTAATGATTTGGCAATTGGGCTTAGAGTAAGTTTACAAAGCTCGGAAAAGATAAAAATTGCTTTATCAAAACCAAAAAGCCTAAAAAATGGTGATAGTGATAATAAAAGTGAGAAAGATAAAGATGAATTAGATATTAGTAAATTAGATATTGAAGAAGATATTAATAAAATATCCAGAAAAACCGTAACTGAGGGGATTATTAGACCGAGATTAAATGAAATTTTCCAAATGATAGGTGAGGAATTAAAAAAGTCAGGTTTTGGCGGAAGTACTCCAGCGGGTTTAGTTATTTCCGGCGGCGGCGCTCAAACAGTAGGAATAATTGAATCCTGTAAAAGGATTTTATCATTACCGGTTAGATTAGGTAAACCTCAAGGATTATCTGGATTAACAGAGGAAATTAGTACATCTGATTTTGCTACCTCATATGGATTAATACTTTATGGTATAAAGAATTTAGAAAGAGCTAGTCAAGATGGTTTTTCTTTTTCCGGCCTGAGTAAAGTAATGGAAAAAATACCAGTTAGAGGAGCGGCTAAAAAAACAATTGATTTTATTAAATCCTTCCTGCCCTAAGAAAGGTAAGTTATGACATTAGTAAAGCCCGATATTAATACTTTCGCTAAGATCCGTGTTTTAGGAATTGGAGGGGGAGGAGGAAATGCAATTGATTCAATGGTTCAGAGTGATGATATTAAAGGAGTTGAGTTTATCTCCGTCAATACTGATGCTCAAGCTTTATTAAATAGTCAGGCTCAAACTAAAGTTCAAATCGGTGATAAATTAACTAAAGGATTAGGGTCTGGGGCTAATCCAGAAATAGGTAAAAAAGCAGCTGAAGAATCAAAAGAAAAAATAAAACAAGTACTTTTAGACTCTGATATGATATTTTTGACTTGTGGTATGGGTGGAGGAACAGGAACTGGCGGTTCGGCAATAATTGCCAAAATTGCTAAAGAAATTGGAGCTTTAACAGTAGCAGTGGTGACAAAGCCTTTTTTATTTGAAGGAACAAGGAGGATGGTAGTTGCGGAAGAAGGTATTGAGGAATTAAGACAACACGTTGATACTTTGATTGTTATTCCTAATCAGCGACTTTTAGATGTTATTGATAAAAAGATGACTTTAATTGAAGCCTTTAAAGTTGCTGATTCTGTTTTAACTCAAGGAGTAAAAGGAATTTCTGATTTAATTACTACTCCTGGCCTTATTAATGTTGATTTTGCCGATGTTAAATCTATTATGAGTGAGGCTGGTAATACTTTAATGGGCATTGGTGTTGGTATGGGTGAAAATAGGGCTCAGTTAGCTGCTCGAAATGCAATTTCTTCGCCTTTGTTAGAGGTTTCTATTGAAGGAGCTAAAGGAATTTTATTTAATATTACTGGCGGTAAAGAATTAACAATGAATGAAGTTAATGAGGCGGCGGAAATTATTACTAATGCTGCTGATGCTGATGCCAATATTATATTTGGTACCGCCATAGATGAAAAATTAACAGATCAGATAAAAATAACAGTTATTGCTACCGGATTTGATGAAACAAGGCAAAGGTTAATGCAGATTAGCAGCAGTCCAATAAGACCGCAAGTTGTTAAAACCTTAAAACCATCATTTGTTGAGCCAGCAGTTGAAGAAGAAGAAAAAAAACAAGGAAATGGCGATCTAACAGATGATGGTATTCCACCTGAGCAAACAGAATTTGACATTCCGGCTTTTTTAAGAAGAAGTGTAAGAAGAGGAAAAAATTGACTTTCCTGCTGAATTTTTCTAAAATATACAAAAGACAAAAAAGCGATGACCTGGTAATCACCAGTAAGCTGGAGGAAGAAATTTAGAAAAACTAAAAATTAAAACCTTCCGGGTATGCCCGTGATAGCTAAAATAAGTAAAAAATAAAGGTGGTACCGTCCTTTTCCAGGACCCTTCGGAATAGAGACGGTTTTTTGTTAATATGAGTCAAAATTTTTTTAAACCAGTTGAGTCAAAACCAGACTTTTCTAAGCTAGAAAAACAACTTTTATCTTGGTGGTATGAATCAGGGTTGGTCAAAAAATACCTTCATAAAAATGATAAACAAAAAAAGACTTTTTCTTTTATGGATGGGCCAATTACTGCTAATAATCCCATGGGTGTTCACCATGGTTGGGGCAGGACATTTAAAGATCTTTGGCAGCGTTATAACAATATGCAAGGCAAGGCTGGTCGTTTTCAGAATGGTTTTGATTGTCAGGGTTTATGGGTTGAGGTCGAAGTAGAAAAAGAACTTGGGTTTAAATCAAAAAAAGACATAGAAAAATTTGGAATTGCCAAGTTTGTTAATCTGTGTAAAAAAAGAGTTTTAAAATTTGCCAAAATTCAAACAGAACAATCAAAAAGACTAGGTTATTTTGCCGATTGGAACAATTCTTATTTTACCATGAGTGATGAAAATAATTATATGATTTGGCATTTTCTCAAAAAATGCTGGCAAAACAAATGGCTTTATAAAGGTAGAGATTCTGTTCCTTGGTGTCCAAGATGTGGTACGGCTATTTCTCAGCATGAAATGTTAACCGAAGATTATAAACAGGTAACTCATGAATCAATATATTTTAAACTGCCGATTATAGATAAGGGTTGGGAAAATAATTATTTTTTAGTTTGGACAACAACTCCATGGACGATTCCGGCCAATGTTGCTTTAGTGGTTGACCCCAAAATTAATTACCTTTTGATTAATCAAAATAATCAAATTTTAATAGTTTCAGAAAAAAGAGCTAAGGTTTTATTTCCGAATCTTGATAAAAAAGATTGTCGAAAAATAAAAGGTAAAAAGCTTATCGACCTTAAATATCAAGGACCTTATGATCATTTAGGAAGAGTAAAAAAGGCTCTGAAAAATTATCAGCATAAAGTTGTTGCCTCTGATCCTTTAATTCTTCCTGTTGATGAAACTGAAGGAACAGGCATGGTTCATATTGCTACTGGTGGTGGGACAGAAGACTATCAACTTGGGAAAAAAGAAAAGTTGCCAGTTATTGAGGTAATTGACGAAGAAGCAAATTATTTAAATGAAATGGGCGATTTAAGTGGAAAAAATGCTAAAGAAAACCCAGAACTGATTTTAGATTTTTTGAGAGTTAAAGAAGAAGGAAGGTTTTTTTATAAAACCCAGCAAATTACTCATAGTTATCCGGCTTGTTGGCGTTGTAAAAAAGAATTAGTTTGGCGGGTAGTTGATGAGTGGTATATTAACATGGATAAAATAGACCCTAATGATAAGAAAAAAAGAACTTTGCGCAAAAAAATGATAACTGTGGTTAAGAAAATAAATTGGATGCCTAAATTTGGTTTGAAAAGAGAATTGGATTGGCTTAATAATATGCATGATTGGTTAATTTCTAAAAAGCGTTATTGGGGCTTAGCTTTGCCAATTTGGGAATGTCAATGTGGTTGGTTTGAAGTTATTGGTTCCAAGGAAGAATTAAAACAAAGAGCAGTTAATGGTTGGAACAATTTTTCTAGTAATTCTCCTCATCGGCCCTGGGTTGATGAAGTTAAAATTAGGTGTTCTAAGTGCGGTAAATTGGCCTCTAGAGTTCCTGATGTTGGTAATCCTTGGCTTGATGCCGGAATTGTTAGTTTTTCTACTCTAATTGATCCCAAGACAAAAAAAATAAGTTATATTACTGACAAAAAATATTTTAATCGTTGGTTTCCAGCTGATTTTATTACTGAGTCTTTTCCTGGTCAATTTAAAAATTGGTTTTATTCAATGATTGCTATGTCAACTGTTTTAGAAGATAAACCTTCTTACAAAACTGTTTTGGGTTTTGGAACTTTACTTGGTGAAGATAGTCGACCAATGCATAAATCTTGGGGAAATGCAATTGAGTTTAATCAAGGAGCTGACAAAATTGGGGCTGATGTTATGCGTTGGATGTATGTTAATCATGATCCAGCAAAAAATTTACTTTTTGGTTATAAAATTGCTGATGAAACAAGAAGGAAATTTCATCTTATACTATGGAATATTTTTAGATTTTTTGTTAATTATGCTAATTTGAAATATTGGAAGCCCAAAGACAATTCTATTAAAAAGTCAAAAGCTCTTGATTGTTGGATTTTATCAAGAATGAATTTGCTAATAAATAGAGTGACAATGGCATTAGATAAATATGATAGTTTTACTGCGGCTGAAAGTTTAGAAAGTTTTGTTTTAGATTTATCCAATTGGTATGTTCGAAGATCAAGAGAAAGAATCAATCTAATGTCACAAGATAAAGATGATACAGACAACTGTTTTGCTGTTTTGTATCAAGTTTTAATAACTTTGTCTAAATTACTAGCTCCTTTTACTCCTTTTATCGCTGAAAAAATATTTAAGACATTAACTAAGCATGAATCTGTTCATCTTCAAGATTGGCCAAAATCAGAAAAACTCAGCAAGATTGATCAGGATTTAATAGAACAAATGGAGATAATAAGAAAAGTTTGTGAGCTTGGAAATGCAGCTAGAAAAAAAGAGGGGATAAAAGTAAGACAGCCTTTGTCTAAAATTGAAGTTAAAAGCACAGATTTAAAGGCAAGTTTATCAAAATCAGTATGGAAAAATGATCTGGTTCAGTTGATTAAAGATGAGTTAAATATAAAAAATGTTGTTTTCTCTGATGGTAAAGAAATTGAAATAAAACTTGACACTAAAATCACTCCTAGGCTGGTCAAGGAAGGCCAAGCCCGGGAAATTATCAGACAAATTCAAGAAGCAAGAAAAAAGGCTGATTGCCAACTTGATCAGCTAGTTATTGTTTATTTGCCTTTTTGGCCCAAAGAGCATGAAGATGATATTAAGAAAAAAGCTTTGGTTAAAGATATAAAAAAGGGCAAGACAGTTCAGATAGTAAAGTGTTAAAATTGGGTTATGAGGATTTTTAATAATATTGATTGGCTGCTTCTTATTCCGATTTTATTAATTTCATTTTTAAGTATATTAATTCTTCTAAGTATTGATATTTCTTTGGCTAAAAACCAGTTTATTTATCTGCTGATTGGCTTATTTTTATATTTTCTTTTAGCCAATATTGATTATAAAATTTTTAAAAATCTTTCCTTATCATTTTATATAATCTCGATTCTATTATTATTAGTAACCCTTGTTTTAGGTAGAGTTACTAGGGGATCTGTTCGTTGGATAAAAGTTGGTTTTTTAAATTTTCAGTCATCTGAATTTGTTAAACCATTATTTATTTTAATATTTTCTTTTTTGGCTTCAAAGTTTTCATTTTCTAAGATAAAAGACATATTTTTATTTTTTTTATATTTTTTAATCCCAGCATTTTTAATATTTAAGCAGCCTGATTTGGGCAATAGTTTAGTTTTATTCGCTATTTGGTTGGGAATTATTTTGGCAGCGGGAATAAAAAAAACATATTTTATTGGCAGCCTGGCAGCTTTTTTAATCTTGTTGCCTGTTTTTTGGCATGTTTTAAAACCTTATCAACAGCAAAGAATTATAAGTTTTTTAAACCCCCAGTTTGATCCTCTGGGATCAGGTTATCATCTTATTCAGTCAATGATTACGGTTGGATCGGGTGAGTTTTTCGGTCGGGGATTAGGCAGAGGAAATCAAAGCCAACTTCAATTTTTACCTGAAAGGCACACTGATTTTATTTTTGCTTCATTTGCTGAGGAGTTTGGTTTTTTAGGATCAACAATTTTACTTTTTTGTTATTTTGTCTTGCTTTTAAAAATTATATTATTAGCCCAGCGATCACAAGATTTGTTTGGAAGTTTAATATCAATAGGCATTTTTTCAATGATTTTTTTTCAATTATTAGTTAATATTGGAATGAATTTAGGGTTAATTCCAATTACCGGTGTTACTTTACCTTTATTTTCTTCAGGGGGAAGTTCATTAGTAACGACGTTAATAAGTTTAGGAATTATTCAAAATATTGCCCATTACCAACAAAGAAAAGAAGTGATTGAAATTGGCTAACTTTTCTTATAAAATAAAGTCCTATGAAATATGCAATTATAAAAACAGGCGGTAAGCAATATAAAGTTTCTGAAGGTGATCTTTTAGATATTGAGAAAATTGAAGGAAAAGAAAAACAGAAGATAAGTTTTGATGAGGTTTTGCTTATTTGTCAGGATAAAAAAATATTAATTGGATCTCCATTGGTTAAGAAAGCCAAGGTTGAGGCAGAAATAATATCCCAGTTTAAAGATAAGAAAATAAGAGTAGCAAAGTTTAGAGCTAAATCCAGATATAGAAAAGTTATCGGTCATCGGCAACTAAAAACTAAGGTAAAAGTTTTAAAGATTAGTGCTTCAAATTAAGTTGATGTGAAAAGATATAGTTGACTTCCGTGAAAAATGAAGATATACTTTTTTTGTAAAAATTATTAATTAAAGTTAAAAAATGGCTAAAAAGAAAGCTTCAGGAAGTACTACTCAACATACAACTAGACCAGGAAAAAGATTAGGTCTAAAAATTTTTGGTAGTCAAAAGGTTAAAATTGGTCAGATAATTGTTAGACAGCGAGGAACTAAATTTCATCCAGGAAATGGTGTTGGTTTGGGCAAGGATTATACCTTATATGCCTTGAAAGATGGTATTGTTAACTTTAAGACCCGTTTAGGAAAAAAAGTAGTTTACATAAATTAACATCTGTCCAAATAGGGGGTTTAATAATGGTAACTCAAAATTATCCAGTTGATAAAAAGAATGTAGTTGAAATTGATATTGATCAGCTTCAGCCCAATCCAACTCAGCCCAGAGGAATTATTACTCCTGAATCAATAATGGAATTATCTGACTCAATTAAAGAACATGGTGTTTTAGAACCATTAGTGGTTGCTCATACACCGGCTGGATATCAGATTGTGGCTGGGGAAAGACGTTGGCGAGGATCTAAAATGGCCGGTTTAAAGACAGTTCCATGTATTGTTAAAGAAACAAACCCCAAGGGGATGTTAGAAATGGCTTTGGTTGAAAATGTTCAGAGAGAAGATTTAAATCCTTTAGAAAGAGCTAAAGCATTTAAAAGTTTAAGAGATCAATTTAATCTTAAAACCACAGAGATAGCTAAAAGAATTGGTAAAAGCCCTTCTTATATTTCTAATAGTTTCAGACTTTTAGACCTTCCTGATGCTATTAAGGATGGTTTATTGTCAAATTTGATATCAGAGGGCCATGCCCGAGCCCTGCTTTCTATTGAAGATACAAAAATGATGGTTGAGGCTTATAAAACTGTGTTAAGAGAATCAGCTTCAGTCAGAAAAGCAGAAGACATTTCCAGGCGGATTAAGGTTAAAACAGGAAAAATTGATAAATATGGCACTAAGTCAGGAGAAACTAAATATATTGTTAGTGATGAAGCTGATAAGATTGAGGCAGAGATTCGAACATCATTGGGTGAAGGGTCAAAGGTTAAGATTATAAGAACATTAAAACAAACCAGGGTTAATATTGTTCTTTATGGAAATCCAGAAAAAACAGACCCCTTACTGCAAAAAATTTATAAGAATATTACTGAAGTTTAACAAACTAGTATTTAATAAATCCTAACTTATTTATTGGCCAATACCTAAACCAGGCTTTACCGACAATATTTTTATAAGGAATTACTCCCCACTCTCTTGAGTCACTTGAATGATCTCTATTGTCGCCCAGGACAAAGTATTTATCGGGAGGAATAGTTATTTCTTCACCTTCTTTTAAGAACCGACCAGGACTAGTATAGTTACTTTCAGGCAAGTAAGAAGATTCATCCAATAAGACTCCGTTAATATAAACTTTTCCTTGGATAATTTTAACTTTTTCATTGGGGAGTCCGATGATTCTTTTAATATAATCATAGTCTTCGTTATGAGGGGCTTTAAAAATAATTACATCACCTCTTTTGGGAGTTTCAAAACGATAATTTATTTTATTGGTTAAAATATATTCTCCATTAACAAAACTGTCAGGTAATGGGGTATACATGGAGTTGCCCTTTACCTGATGGGGTTGAAATAAAAAAATATAAACAATAACAAAAATTGACAGAGCAGTGACAATAGTTTGTAAAAAATCTAAGATAAAGGTTCCGAGAGCTTTTAATATTCGTTTCATATTTTTATTATAATTATGATTTTCTTGGATGTAAAATGGTATTTTGGTAAAATAATAATTATTGGTCGTGTAGCTCAGTTGGTTAGAGCGTTCCGTTCACATCGGAAAGGTCCCTGGTTCAAATCCAGGCACGACCACTTTTTTTATCCGAACATTAATAGTTCAGGTTTTAATAACATTAATATGCCGATAATGGTGATAACAATTCCTCCGATTAGCTTTGAATAACGCGAATATTTATTTTCAATTCCAATGGCTTTTAAAGTAGTCATGGCTACAAAAAAGACAATTAAATCATCAAGCATAAAGATTATGATGTAAAAGATAAGATAGAGATAGTATTGCCAGTTTGGCAAATGGTTTAAGGTTAATATTTGGGTATATATGGCTGGCAGTCCGGCTGAACAGATAAGCTCAACTAAATTTACTGCAAAGGCTAATAATATAATGCCCAGTAGTGCCAGGATAAACTGATCTTTTTGGGTAATTCCTTTAATTTTCTCAAATACCATTTTCCTTTTTTTATCTTTAACTATTTCACAGCCGCTGTCTTTTTTTACCAGATAATTTCTCAAGTTGATAAATCCAAATGTTAAGGCAGTTATGCCAATGATAATTCTTATCCATCCAATAAAACCTAGAAATAAAAATAAATTTAGCCAGGCTGACATAAATAAAAAATAGATAAAGCTTGATGCCATAATAAATGCTGCTCCCAGGATCCACATTCTTTTTCTGTCTTTCATGCCTAAAAGCAGGCTGATTAAGAAAAGAAGTGTCCACATGGCACAAGGATTAAAGCCATCTAATAAAGCAATAACAAAAGTTAAGACGGGCAAGGATAAGTTTTTAGTATTAATTTTTCCTATAATTGGAAGGCTTAGTTTTTCAGGAATGGTAATATTTTTTTTAGTTGAGGAGGGGATGAGGTTTTCAACAATATTTGGACAACCATTTTCAAGTCCGCAGATTACTGCTTCTTCAATTGCCTTGCCAGTGGTTGTTTCATCATACCAGCCGATAAAATAATGTTCTCCAATTACAGTAAAAGGGACTCCTTTAACATCAGCATTTAACTTATTGGCAACCTTTTGAAGAATTTCTGCTGCCTGTGGATCAGTAGAAATTTCAAAACTGCTTAATTCAAGTTGAGAATATTTTTTTAACAATGATTCTAAGAAGGGTTTTTCTTGGGTACAGTGAGGACAACCTTTGCTCCAAAAAAAATAAATATTGACTTTTTCCTCATAAGCTTTGATAGGAATAGCTAAAAGCAAGAACAAAAAAAAGGCCAATAAACTTCCTAGTATGGTATTTAGTGTTAATTTCATTTATTTTTATACTTGTTTATCAGAAAAATAACTTCTTTTTTGGATAATTCACCATGTTTTCGATCAATTTCCTTGTTTTTTTTATCTAGAAAGATAAAAACTGGAAGTTTACCACTAACAATATTATATTTATTAATAATTTCCTGGTTATCATCAAAATCATAATATTGGGTTTTAAGCCAAGGGTTTTCTTGTTCAATATCCTGCCATCTAGGCTTCATAATTAAGCAAGAAGAACACCAAACAGCACCAATTTTTAAGACTTTCATTTTTTCCTTTTGATTTTGACTATTTGATTATAAAATATTGTAGCTTATTTGTTAAGGTCTTAAAAGGGAGTTTGTTTCCAAGCAGTAAAACCGGGAGATGAGAAAGTTAATATAGGCATGATTAAAATCATTATTTTCTAAATAATATTCTCCCTGGTCATAATTTTGACTTGCCTGTTGAAAGGCCAAACCTAAGTTTTTATTTTCATCTTGTTTTAGCTCTAACTTATTGTTTAATGAATTAATTAAACTTTCAATAGAATTTTTATATCTTTGAGCTACCGGGGAATTAATTGACTTGCCTGAGTTTTGATAAAGATTAAGCCAGCCATTGGCTAAAATAATTCCTATTTGATCAAATTCATTTTTACTGTAAGTAGCAGTTTCTAAATTAAGCTTATTTATATTAAAATAATTATTAATATTTATTCTAAGAATATAACAAGAATTTAAGGCGCTTAAAGCATACCTTGACGATAAAAGATTGTTGCCTTGATAATAATAATTTAATGCTTTATTAATATAATTTATTGCTTTTTGAATATCATATGTTATTCTTCTTTTACTAGAATAATGAGAAACATTTGCATTAATATAGTTTAAAATATCTTCTAGTCTTTGTTTGGCCAGAATTAAAAATATATCTCCAGAGTTATTTGTTAAAATATCTTGGTTGAGAGATAGTGATTGGAAATTGATGGTAAGATTTTGAGTTTCAAGTGGATTTATTTTTCCCTTTATTGTCTGCCATAGGTCTTTATCTTTGGTCAATTGTCCTACTTCAAGATTATAATAGCCAGTACCAGTACCAATAATTTGAGCCAAGTAATTTCCAGATTGAGCATTAGTAATAACAATAAGTTTATCCTCAGGGCTATATAGGGTATTTTCAGCCGGATTATTAGCTTGATAACCAACTTCTTTTCCATTTGGAGTAGTAATTCTTAATTCTGCCGGGGAGTGAAGAAAAAATAAAAGAGACGGATTTCTTTCTGGCGGGGGATTGGTAGAAATTGATAAAGGATTAAGATTAAGATTTTCTAAAATTGTTCTAATTCCTAATTCTGACCAAATAATACTGCCATGATCTCCAATAATTTCAGGATCTGCTAAAACATTAGTTAAGGAAGAGCTTTTAGTTAAAACTGTTAAATCTCCATTAAGAGTATATTCTTTACCAATTGGATAACCATCTGGCCATAAACCCAATAGTTTATCTAAAAAGCTTCGGTTAACAATATTATAATATTCAACCGTATCATTGTCTGGGTTATCTTCTTTGCCATGAAGAGTAACTAGTTTTTGCTTAAAACTATCATTATCATTAAAGTTTTTTAAATAGTCATTTTGTTCTGTCATTAAACTAAAATCTTTAATTGTGTTATTTGA
>Ga0066639_10003822_pt1 | contig 12978 bp, 10 predicted proteins | sample CryGeyCG2114_010_2_FD_59504 | JGI IMG/M metagenome (GOLD analysis project Ga0066639, IMG submission 59504) | Groundwater microbial communities from aquifer - Crystal Geyser CG10_big_fil_rev_8/21/14_0.10 | ecosystem: Environmental > Aquatic > Deep subsurface > Groundwater | place: USA: Utah...
AGTTGTTATCCATTGACACTTAGCAAATGATATGATATACTGCTAACAATTATGGCAATTCTACTTGGAGCGTTAGAACAATCTAATTCTTATCCCGTTTCAGCCATTCGGGACGTCGTAGTTTTTCCTCGGACAGAGAACGTTTTGGTCTTCGGCAGAAAGAAAAGCCTTATGGCGATTGATGAGGCTCTAAAAAAAGACAAGAAGATCGTTCTCCTCATGCAAAAAAACCCTTCCCAAGACGACCCAAAAGCGACTGAGCTTTACCAGATTGGAATTTTGGCAACGATAGAAAAGACCGTTGTTGGAGAAAAAGGAGAGGTGAATGCCCTAGTAAAAGGAATCGAAAAAATAAAGGTTTTGGAGTTTACAAAAGAGATCCCTTTCCTAACGGCAAAGATCGCAAAAATTGAAGACAAAAGTGTCAACGATGAAGAAGTACAAGCGATGGTAAAGCTCATATCTTCTCAAATAAAAAAGGCAGTAAATTTGGGTAAAGCTGTGGACTTCGTTTTTTTGATGAACATCATCAATGTCACAGATCCTGTAGATTTTTCAAACCAAATTGCGATCATTCTCGATTTAAAAACACAGGAACGACAAGAATTACTAGAAGAAACCGACTTAAAAACACGCTTAAGAAGGGAGGTAGATTACGTTAATAGGGAGATCAAAATACTCGAAATTGAGTACAATATTTCGTCCAAGACTCAAAAAAAATTTGAACGAGGAATGAAGGAAAGTTTCTTGAGGGAAAAGATGAAAACCATTGAAGAGGAGCTTGGTGAAAAAGGAGAAGACAGGGAAATTCAGGAAATCCGCCTAAACATAAAGAAGGCTAAAATGTCCCTCCTTGTTGAGGAAAAAGCTATGAAGGAGTTGAAGCGACTTTCCCAAATGTCGCAATTCAATCCAGAATCCTCCTATATCAGGACCTATCTCGAATGGCTCGTTGAGCTGCCATGGAGCGTATCCTCCACTAAGGAAATCAACATCAAGGAAGCAGAGACGATCATGAATGAGGACCACTATGGCTTGAAGAAAATTAAAGAAAGGATCCTCGAATACCTGGCGGTTTTGGAACTAAGAAAGAAAAAAGATGCCTTAAAAGGGAAAGGATCAGAGGTCCACAAGCACAGTCGAGCAGGAAGACAGCCTACGATCCTTTGTTTTGTAGGACCTCCGGGTGTTGGAAAAACCTCCCTGGGGAAATCCATAGCAAGAGCGCTGGGGAGATCTTTTGTAAAAATGTCTTTGGGAGGAATTCGGGATGAGGCTGAGATTAGAGGACACCGCAGAACCTATGTGGGAGCGTTGCCTGGACGGATTATCCAAGGCATCCGTCAAGCTAAGACGAAAAACCCCGTATTTATTCTTGATGAAATAGATAAGATCGGGCGAGATTATCGAGGGGACGCTTCTGCAGCTCTTCTTGAAGCTCTAGACTCAGAACAAAACCACGCATTCTCAGATCACTATCTTGAGGTCCCGTTTGACCTTTCAAATGTATTCTTCATCGTGACCGCAAACATTTTAGATACCATTCCGGATGCATTACTGGATCGATTGGAAATAATCCATTTTCCAGGTTATACGGAAGACGAAAAATTTCATATCGCAAAGCAGCACCTTTATGAGAAAGGGCTTGAGGTAAATAGCCTCTCGCCCAAGGAGGCAACTCTCACAGATGGCACCTTGAGACTCATAATCCGCCGATATACTCGGGAGGCAGGAGTGAGGGAATTGGAGAGACAGATGGCTGCGGTCTTTAGAAAGATGGCAAGAGAGATAGTGGAAAAAAAATACTTGTCCAAGAATGTCACGACAGATAATTTGAGTAAATACTTGGGACCGTACAAGTACTCTTCGCAAATGATTGAGGAAAAAGATACGGTAGGGATAAGCACTGGGCTGGCTTGGACCCAGGCGGGTGGAGACGTGCTTTTCATTGAGGTGGTGATCATGCCGGGAAAAGGAAACCTTACCCTAACGGGACACTTGGGAGACGTGATGAAAGAATCTTGTCGTGCAGCTCTATCGTATATCAGATCCCGATGGGAGAAAATTGGTTTGGATAAAAAACTATTCGAGACCATCGACATCCATGTGCACGTTCCTGAGGGAGCAGTCCCAAAGGACGGTCCATCCGCGGGTGTCGCAATCGCAACCGCAATGGTTTCTGCCCTGACAAAAAATCCAGTGAGGCGCGACGTGGCAATGACCGGAGAGATTACCCTTCGGGGTCGCACCCTTGAAATCGGAGGAGTGAAAGAGAAGGTTATTGCGGCCCATAGGGCTCAGATAAAGACGGTAATTTTACCGAAGGACAACAAAAAGGATCTGGAAGATATCCCGTCGGATATTTTGAAAGATCTACGCTTCAAATTTGTTGACACCATTGACGAAGTCCTGAAAACGGCACTGGTTCGATGATTCCTCACCTTTTCCAATTCAAAAGAAGTTTCCTTCCTTTGTCTGCGAGCGTATACAGGGAGTAATGTAGTGGGGATACGACAAGGTCAAAACTACCAACCATTTGTACGTGCGTCCCGCCATAGCCTTCTTTAAACCGAGTAAAGCCTGACCAATCGTGGCTGTCTTCATGGTTGGGTGGAAGCGATCCCCACATGTCGAACATTTGCGCTCCGTGTCGTTTTCCCAGAAGTATAGATTCCCACATGAGTAGGTTCGCGCCCATCAAATTCCTGTGCAAAAGGGATGTCCCTCCATAGGGGTAATACAGAACATTGTTAAACAGAAACAATTCGTAAGCCGCAAGGGGAACATTTTGATGAAAAGCAATTAAAATATGCGCGGTCTCTTTTTTAAGCGAATTCCAGATGAGAGAGTGGTATCGGTTCGTATGGCCAAAGTACCTCTGTCTTTTACAGGTCTCAAAATAGAGGTTTGAAAATATCTTAAATCCCTCATCGGTTGACATTTCCTTCACGACAACGCCTTTTTTTTGTGCAAGTCGGACATTATACCGCGTTTTGGATTTCATCCTCTTCATCAATTCTCCCTCCGGAAGGGTAAGATCGAGTTGTATGGTCCAATCCGGAAATAGAGGATGGGGGGAGAGTGTTAAATTGTTAAATTGTCTTATTGTTTTATTGTTGAAATCTGCTTTCCTGACGTTGGGTTCGATTTTAAAAAATACCACGCGGTGTTTCTTTCCAAAATCCAGGAGGAATTCTAATACGGTCTTTGAAGGAAATAAAGAGCGGGGTAAGTACCCGATTTTGAACGGAGTTGCCGGAATCTTGTGGAAGGTAATCTGATACCCATGCATAAGTTCATTGTGCTCAAATTCACCCAACCGGAGGGTTTCTATCCCCATTTTTAACCTCGCATCTCCCCATTCCCACGATTGAAGCGGATGGGTCGCAACGCGATTAAAGGTAGTCTTATCGAAATTAGAGTCGATGATGGAAATATTCATAAAGATTTACTTACGGAATTGCATTTTTTAACACTTCTAAGGTTTGCTGACCGCAACGCTCCCAAGAGAATTCACGGATCCGACCTTTTCCTTTTTGGATCAGTTCTTTTCTCAAGTCGTTACTGTTTTTCAATCTGTTTAATTTGTCATAGATATCTTTTTCATCTTTGGGATCAAAATAAAGACATGCATCTCCACCGATTTCCGGCAAACTAGATGCGAATGAGGAAAGTACCGGGCAACCATACGACATAGCTTCAAGAATGGGGATTCCAAATCCTTCGTAAAGCGAAGGAAGGACAAGGCAAAACGCATGGCCGTATAGGGAGACCAGTTCGGAATCCGTAACATATCCGCTGAAAATCACTTTCTGTCCCAAACCTGACGCCTCAACTTGCTCAAACGTCTGTTTGAATAGCCACCCTTTTTTTCCTGCGATAATAAGCTTAAATTCCGGATTCTCTTTTTGGAAAAGACCGAATGTTTTAATAAGAGTTGTTAGGTTTTTGCGGGGTTGGATGGTACCGACAAATAAAATATATTTCTGATTTTTCTGTGAGATATCAATTGCAGTTTCTTTTATATTGTTTTTTTCATACCCGTTATAGATGACCTCAACTGCATCTTCAGGGATCCCATACCATTTGGACAGGTCCTTCTTCGTGGTTTTCGAAACCGCAATGATTTTTCTTGATCTTTTCACGCTGTATTCAGTCCACTGTTTCAATTGGACCAGATCTTTTTTTAAGAACTCTTCAGGGTAATAAAAGTAAGAAAGATCATGAATGGTTACTACGGATGGGAAAGGGCAAAAACGAGGGATATAGTGGGCCGGGGAGAAAAAGACGTCGAGTGAGGATCGAAATAATTTCATTTGGTGTAGTTTTAAGGGAAGGATTGTTTGTGACCAAAGGGGGAGCGCACTGGGGATGACGTGGTATTTGAAAAACTCTGTTACTCCTGGTAAATTGGGAAGAGGCTTCTGTTTCAGAAAAACCAAAAACTTCATATCCGGGCCTGCGTGCCTTTGGAAATACTCCAGTATGTTTGCGGTATATACGGACACGCCAACCCTTTGGGAAACATTTGCCTCGTTTCCGTCAACTCCAATAATCATAGGGTTTGTTTTTCCAACAATGTAATGACGTGCGAATAACAATTCTTCCACGTAAATGAATGACTTTTCTCCAGTCCTTTTCCAACCAGGGACCGTCTTAGGGATTCATCGAAAAACAGAGTTTGCAACGCTTTTCGTATATCCGAGGTGTTTGTCGGATCAAATAGATATGCGCAGTCTTGTCCGATTTCCCTCAATGATGAGACGTTGGAGGTCACAACAGGACACCCCAATTTCATTGCTTCAACAATCGGGTACCCGAATCCTTCGTACAGGGATGGATAGACAAAAAAAAGACAGGAAGCATACAGGGAAAACAGTTCTTCATCCTTGACGAATCCCAATAGTTTGATGCGTTTATCCATCGTAAACTCGCTCCCTCCCCAGCCAGACGGACCCACAATGACAAGATCCATGTTAGCTCGTTGTGGATCAAGGGATAGGAAAGCATCGACGAGTCTTTTGATATTCTTCCTGGGCTCAATTTTTCCGACGGTCAAGATAAAGGGTCGGGTAAGGCCATATCTTAATAACGTTCGGGAAACATCTGCTTCAGACGGTTTCATTACCGTAACTCCCGGATATATGGTTTCAAGTTTATACTCATCAAGACGAAGGAATTTAACCACATCGTGTTTAGTGGCGATTGAGTCGCAGAATATGAGATCAGATTCGTTCTGTACCCACCGCATTCTTTTTTTTTGGGTTTGCAAAATTTTCGGGTCCACGGTTTCTGGATACTGTAGGAAAACCAAGTCATGGATAACGGTTGCTTTTCTCGTGTTTGATGGAGGCTCTGTCCAGTCAGACGTGATGAACCAATCAACGTCTCCGATAAGACGTTCGACGGGCATCCTATGCAAATCATTCCAGAGAAAGGATAGGAGACGGGGAGGGAACGGATAGGTAAACAAACGATGCCCACTATCTTGAATTTTTTTTCTTGTTTCTGGATCCAACGAGTTTCGTAGAGAAGAAAAGAAAAAAAACCACGTATGTTCGCGTTCGAATTGGGTGATTGCGTCAACTAAACCCTTTAGGTATCGGGATACGCCGGTCCCGGGATACCCGATCTGTGAGATGTCAATGCCGATTTTCATTTTTTTTAATAGTGGTATAAACGATTTCTAATGTTTGAGCGATCGTTTTCCAGTTATACTTTTCCTTCACGAGTTCATACGCATTCTTTCGGATCGTTTCATACAATCTTCTATTTGTCAGAATGTTTTTGATTTTCGTCACGAAATCTTTTTCCGAATTCGCGATAAGTACATGCACACGGTCTTTTACGTCCAGTCCTTCAACTCCCACTTTAGTGGATATCACGGGAAGGCCAGAGGCCATTGCAGCCAGGATCTTGAGCCTGGTTCCTCCGGGTCCAAATATGGGCGCGATGAAAAGCGTAGATTGGCGGAATAGTTTTTTAACGGATTCGGTATCATCGGGCAGAATATCCATGATGAGAAGGTTATCCCGATGAAACTGGGAGATTTTTTGTGCGTTCTGACCCGATACGATGATGTGGAGATTTGGGATGGATCGGATCAATTGCGGATAGATTTTTTCAATGAGGAACCGGGCAGCTTCGACATTTTGGAGCCAAAAAAAATTCCCTTGAAAAAATATGCTGGGATTTTTCAAACTTTTTTTGTAAAGTTCGTCCACCACCATCTCGTCTCCTGCTCCGTTGGGAACAATGGTGGTTCTTATGGACGGCTCCAGCCGTTTGATCATGCGTTCATCCGAATGAGATACCGTAGCGACAACCGTCGCTTTTCGCCAGTAAAACCGTTCCCAATACTTGAGTTTAACGATATCAAAATAGAACAAAAAACGAACGAAGTAGGGGAGGGAATTGATAAAATGCTGGTACACTTTGTATTCAATCGTTTGTTCGACCAAGAGTATCGGAATGGTTGTTTGAGGGATATGGGGCATGATGTAGAATGTTTCGGCGTGGATAACGTCAAACTTCTCCTTCTTGAGAAGCTTACCGATGACAGAGCTTGCCTCGGTGGAGTAGTTCCGTATGATAAGGAACGGCATAAAGGAAAAGAGTGTTTGGAGAATATTACTTAACTGCCAGGGTTTTTCCGCCCGTTTACACAAATAAATATTCTTGCAGTATTGTTTCAGCGGTTCATAGTGTCTTTTTTCCTCATTATTTTTGTACAACACCACTAACGTTATCTGGTGTCGTTTACTCAGGTATTTAAGTAGGTTAAACGTTCGTATCTGTCCACCCGATGAAGGAGGGTGCGGAACGTAGGGGGTAAGCATCAATATATTCATAAATGGAACAGCGCAAATTTATCATTCTCAAAAACCACATCAAATTTCATCTGATCTTTGGTTTGTTGTATCGTGTCATTCGTCAGCGTAACAAAATAGGAGTATCCCTTTTCTTTATATTCATCCAAGCTTTTGCCAAGAACCGGAGATCCCTTCCGGTCTATGAGATAGAGGAGGGTCGTATCACCCATACGGTCCGTAATTATTTTATCGTCTTTTTGGGTAAGCGTATTCACGATTTTTGCGATCTGTGGCAACTCGGCCGGGTATTGATAGAAATCCCTTACCCTGTAATAGGAGAAGAAAAAAGAACTACCGAATAAAAACAATAGGGTTGCAAAGAGTAATACAGGATGCACGAACAATTTCCGGTTTCTTTCGAAAAAAGTTATTCCTGATCCGATAAGAAGAGCAATGGGGGGGAGGATTAATATCTGATAGTATTCATGTTGGACGTTTCCTCCCTGAAAAACGAGTAGATAAGCGAGAGCGCTCAAAAAAACCGCGTAGAAAAAACCACTTTGTTTTTTAATAAGTCCTACGATGAACGGAACAGTAAGGAATCCGCCAAGGATAAGATTATTGATGCGTTCAAAAAAAATCCAGCGGAAAAAAGCAGGTTTGAAGAAAATAATCTTTTGACCTTCAAAAGTATTCACGCTCGTGATGAGCCATTGGCTCGCCGGTATTCCCTCGGGGAATTTAAGAATATACATCCTCCAAAGAATGACGGGAATGGCAGAGAGAGCGAAATAGATATATGGTTCGACTTTTCTGAAGAAAGAAAGTCGGTATTTTTGAAAGAAAATATACAGAAGCGCGATACTATAAAAAATAGTTGTGGGTTTGATGAGGAGAGATAAGGAAAAAGATAGGATGGATAAGAAAAAAAGCGTCCATTTAAGAGCGTTCGTTTTTACCTGGGAAACATAAAGGAAAAACAAGGAAAGGAATGCAAAAGATAGTGCAGTGGTTTCCGGCAAAACTACACGGGAAAAAAAGACAAAAAATGGGAATACTGCATACGTAACAGATGAGATAATTGCGGTAGCTCTTCCTGATTCACTCAACCCAAAATAGTAGAGTATCGCAATGATAATCAAAGAAAAAAAGATAGAGACAAGACGTCCATGCACTTCGAGAGGTATTGAAGGGAATGCCCGGTAAGTTATCGCAAACATAGCGTTGTAAAGGGGAAATTCAACAAAACGGTATCCGTTCGGGTTATCTTTCCCCGATTGGGTATCTGAAAGATCATCGTACCGGGGATGGAGTAAATCCAATCCTCCCCTGGCAAAATTCCTTGCAACCGATGCGGTATCTACCTGCCTCCAGGAATGGAAGTCTGCTAAGGGGGTGTTGATTTTATACAGTCGAAACCCAAGGGCGACGATAAGGATGGCACAAACAATAAATACGTCTTTTATTTGAAACGGTCTTCTTTTCATGATGGAATCACTTCCGTTTAACTATGAATTTGGTTGACCCGACAAAGATGCCGCTCGTTATCCAAAATTGAAATGCAAGTTTAGACGCTTCGAACACGTCGATATATGTTGCGTTGAAAAGCAATGCGCCGAGTCCAAACAGAAAACCAAAATAAATAAGTCTGATTTCTCCTTTCAGTTTCAAAGTGTAGGAGAGGATGTTTTTTGCGATCAATCCTAAGATAACTAAAAAGAGAGTCGTGCCTAGAAGTCCAAGTTCACCCAGCCATCGTAAAAAGTCATTATCCGTTGCTTCCGTGATGGAGGAGGGTCCGGTTCCCAAAATAGGACTTTTTAAAAATGCCATGATGGCTCGGGGCCATTCAACTTGTATGCGGGTAGCAAACGAAATATCCGATACAACGGTTGTTATTGGCTTTAATCCTGCAGCAATGGACGCAATCATCCTGTTTTCGTCTTCCTCAGTCAATTTCGTTCCCGACCTCGACGCTTCCCACCGGATATCTTCTTTTATCTTTTGCTTCACTAGTTGCTCATCGGCATCGGACTTCGTATAGGGTTGGGTTGGGAATAAGAAGCCGCATATGGTTGTTTTTACCAGATTTAATTGGGCCGCAATGGACGCGATCATTACCTCTACGGGGTTTGGAGCTTTCTTCGATTTTGGCATTTCTTTAGTGCCTGTTTTAGTTTTTGATGCGACCGCTGATCCACTGGCAGCAAGCTTTGATTCATCGGTTGAAATTTCAACTCCTGAAGAGGTTGTTCCGGTTGCCTGAGGTTTTAATTCTATGAAGAATGTTCCTGCTGGAACCTCTTTTGTTGTAATTTTTTGCGGTACAATAACCTGTCCGGTTTGCTGGTTTACAAAAATCTGTTTGACTTGGAAAGTCCTCTCAATCCTTGACGTAAGATTTTTGGATGAAACAGTAAGAAGAGCCGTTAAAACAAAAACAATGAGGAAATATTTGAATTTTTTAAATGCCAACAGGAATAGAAAAACGGAGATGATATATGCGCCGTAAGAAATTCTAGAAGCAGTAAGGATGAGGGTAAACAGCGAGATACAAAACCATACGAAGTAGCGGATCTGCGAGCGGAAAAAAAAGTATCCGAGAAGAATCGGCATAAGGAAAACAAGATATGCCGCCAGATCATAATGTCCTGCAAACGTAGACGATACCCGCGCTTCAGGCGTAAGGAACAACAGGTAGCCTTTTGCATATTCGGGGTTCATGGTTTGAACTGCGGGCCATCCCAAAAACTTCTGGCCTATCCCATACACGCTCACGATGAGAAAAACAGAGAGGATAAGCTTTAAATAATAAAAAAATTCATTTTTAGATGTTATTAACGATGCGGCAATAAAAAATACACACATGTATTCAATCCGTCTAAGGGCATGGAGGTAACCTAGGTGGTTAATGATGATGGCCCTGATGGAAAGTCCGTAAAGGACCGAGGCAAAGCACGAAACCCAAAACATTAAAAAAAGGAACAAAAAGATGTTTAGGTTCAGTTTGAAAGAAACCTTTTTGCGGATAAATTGAATCGCAAAGGCAAGACAGAGAAAAACAATATAAAAATCTTCCGCGCGGACCGCAATGTATGTGTAGTTGACCATCCGGATGGGGAGTTTCGGATAAAGGGGGACAATGAAAATGAATACGGAAAAAAGGATTTTGATTAAATTGTCGTCAATTTTCTTGAGCAATGGAGAGAGCTTTTTCATAGGTTTGGATAAGATACGGATCGTGCCGGATTTTGCCAATGAATAATGCGGCCAATGCCTTTAATTTTAGCATACCTTTCAGTAAAAACATATCAAAAGGCGAATAGTGTTTGCGGTAAAAATAGACAAATCCTCGGTACACTTGCAGGATCGGATAAGTTTTTCCTTTGCTTGAGGAGGATCCTAGATGGGTGAAATGAGCCTGAGGATAGAAAAACACGCGGTAACCCAGTTGTTTTGCCCGATAGAGAAGGTCTGTTTCATCCATATACATGAAAATTCCTTCATCAAATCCAGCCACGTGTTCAAAGCATGCTTTTTTTGTCAAAATACACGCCCCAGACACCCAGTCGACCTCTTTCATTTTATTCGGGGAATATCGGGTTAAACCCCAGTAATCACCTCGAAGGAATAATGCTCCGAACACCACAGGAAGAGAGTAAAAAGGTCCACAAGATGGTTGGTCCGAACCATCTGAGTTGAGAAGTTTTCCTCCGGCAAAATGCACATTCGGATTTTCAGCCAGGAATAAAAAAAGTTTTTGTATTGCGTCATCCAAAACCACCGTGTCCGAATTCAGGAGTAACGTATATTCACCGCGTGATGCATGAATACCCTGATTGTTTGCTTTTGCAAAACCTACGTTTTTTTGATTTTTTATAAGTCGAATATGAGGATGGGTATTGGATATATTTTCCAGCATTGAGACAGATCCATCAGTCGAGGCATTATCTATGACAATAATTTCAAAAGGAACGGAAATGTGCGATTTTAGGATGGAATCCAGACAGTTGCGAGTAATAGTTTGCGTATTGTAGGAGATGATAATGACGGAAAGTTTGACGTGATCTTCGTTGATTGAAGTCATAGTGTATATTATAATAAAAAGATAGGTTTTTAGCAGGCAGACTGGGTAGCTCAGTGGTAGAGCAGTCGTTTCATAAGCGACGGGTCGTGGGTTCGAATCCCGCCCCAGTCACCGAGCTGAGCTCGGTGATCAGTCCGCTGAGCGGACTCACCAGAAACATATGAATAAACTCTATAAACCCGATGAAACATTGCAGATAAGTGAAAGAGTCTACAAAACCGGAATCCATGGGTTGTGGTATCTTTCCCATAGAGCCCACAAAGATGAAAGGGGTTTTTTTCGAGAGGTGGCAATCATCAATGAATTGGAGTCCATAAGGAAGGCTTCATTCAACATAAGGCAGATCAACCATTCCCGGTCAGAAGTGCACGTCACCCGTGGATTTCACGCGGAAGCTTGGGACAAACTAATTACGGTTTTCAATGGAGTGTGTTTTTGTGCTCTTGCAGATATCAGGCCGGATTCCCCTACGTTTGCTCGTGTTGAAACGTTTCTTTTGGGTAATGGTGAGGGAACATTAGACGGTTCCCTGTTTATTTCTCAAGGGATCGCGAATTCAGTATGCGTGATTCAAGGACCTGTAGACTATATGTATGGAGTAAACAAGCTGTATAAAGATAGGGATCCGAAAGGGGATCGGGCAATCTCCCTTTTTGACCCAGATTTACATGTGGAATGGCCTATATCAAAAGACCAAATGATCATTTCGGATCGCGATGCAAATTCGGTAACCCTTCGACACGTATTTCCTGAAAAATTTAAATCCTAATCATTTCCAGTCAGGGATGTAGTATTTTTTGCCCCTAAGGTTTTTAGGTAGATATTCTTGTTGTACTTGGTTCCCTGATTGTTTCTCAACGAGCCACGGATACCTTATGTGTCCTCGTCCATATCCTAAGTTTTTCATAACTTTATTAGGAGCATTTCTCAGGTGCAGAGGAATTGGGTCGAGATTTTCCTCATCGAGGTCTGAGAGTGCCTGCTGGATCCCAACAGTTGAAGCAATAGATTTCCTTGACGTAGCAAGGTATGTAGCGGTTTGCGCTAAGATCAGGGATGCTTCCGGCATCCCGATCATATGAACAGCCTGTATGCAGGAAGTAGCAACAACCAAGGCGGTTGGTTGAGCGTTCCCAATATCTTCAGAAGCGAAGATAACCATCCTTCGAGCAATGAACACTGGGTCTTCCCCGGATTTTATCATCCGCGCCAGGTAATGGAGGGTGGCGTCTGCATTTCCTCCCCTCATACTTTTAATGAATGCAGAGATCGTATCGTAGTGCCAATCGCCCTTTTTATCGTAATAAATAGCTTTTCTCTGTACAGCTTCTTCTGCGGTTTGAAGGGTGACCTTTTCCACCAACGTGGCAGCAAGTTCAACGGCATTAATGGAGGTTCGCGCGTCTCCATTAGCATTCTTAACAATATGTTTGAGGGCTTCTTTGCTCCAGGTATGTTTTGGGTATAGAGCGGTGGCGCGTTTCACAATCATTTGTATTTCGGATTCCTCCAGGGGATAGAGAACGTAAATCTGGCTTCTGGATACGAGTGGGGCAATCACTTCGAATCCTGGATTCTCAGTTGTGGCCCCGATTAAGGTAATAGTTCCATTTTCAACATACGGTAAGAACGCATCTTGTTGGGCTTTGTTGAAACGATGGATTTCATCGACAAATAACACGGTCTTTTTTTGGTAAAGTCCAATATCATCTTTTGCTTTGGCGATGATTTTTCTAACCTCTGAGACTCCGCCTCCCGCAACGGCGGAAAAGGGAACAAAGTGGGCGTCCACGTACCGAGCAATCAGACGGGCTAGGGTAGTTTTTCCTGAGCCTGGAGGTCCCCAGAGGACCATGGAGATAATATTTCCAGATTCGAGCATCTGTCGTATGGGCTTTCCTTTTCCTACCAAGTGCTTTTGACCAACGAATTCATCCAGGGTTTTGGGTCGAAGTTGTTCTGCTAGGGGAATGTTCATTGCAGATATTGTACACCCATCCTATTTATAAATTGCGAGAACGATTTTGTTGCTTCGCAAAAAATATTTTCGCAATTCCCACTATTACAGATGTATTGTTT
>Ga0066639_10003825_pt1 | contig 12968 bp, 8 predicted proteins | sample CryGeyCG2114_010_2_FD_59504 | JGI IMG/M metagenome (GOLD analysis project Ga0066639, IMG submission 59504) | Groundwater microbial communities from aquifer - Crystal Geyser CG10_big_fil_rev_8/21/14_0.10 | ecosystem: Environmental > Aquatic > Deep subsurface > Groundwater | place: USA: Utah...
AACGCCAAGTAAACCGACAAAAGCAATTACCGCCACACTGGCCAAACCGATGGCCGTGGTAATGATCGAATGATAGTTGCTATCACTATTATTGCGCTGGACTTCTCCCGCCATCGCATCAGTAAACATAAAGTTCATCATTTTTACTTCATTGCGCGCAAAATATTCGTCTTGAAAAACGGCCTGAATATGACGAACTTGCGAAATTTCAATTGTGGTCTGAGTATTTAAAAAATCTTGTTCGCTCTCAGATCGGCGCATGATCTCAAAAGCATTTTCTACGTCCACAATTCCCGCCGTATAGGCGTAGGGCATATATGGATTGAGGACTGGTTTTAGCAGCATCTCATGAATATTTCGGCGCGAAGCTTGGGACTGGCCAGCAATTGATTGCGTCGGAATAAGTTTAGGAGCATGGTAAACAGTTCCATCCTCTGGATTTTGGCATGCTAATTCACAGCAAGTGTAGGCAGGACATTCAAAAGCGGCAATGCGGGCCTGAGCATCTGCCTCAAATGTTGCCAGAACCTGCGCGCACGGAACAGTGGTGCAAGCCGCAGTAGCGGTTTCTGTAATCGTTGTCATTGTGGTTCGAATGGTAGTGCACTCTGGCTGTGAACTGCCAGGGGCAGGATTATTAAGCAGACCTTCAATTGTTCCCATTCCTGCTATGGCCGCGGCGATTGCCGCCTGACAAGGAGCACAGGCTGCTTCACAAGCTGCCGCTCCCAAAGTACACTCGGCGACAGCAGCAGCACTTTCTGCCTCGGCCGCAGCCAGTTCTGCCAAGATGCGGGCATCATCAGCTTCTTCCTGAGACACGCCGTAGTACTCAATACCAGCCGCGATGGCGTAGCAAAGAGCGCCGGCAATTTGTAGATTTCTTTTCCACTCTGCTGCCGACTTGGAGTCTTCGTAACTTTGCTTTTGCGCTTTAAGTGCATTGTATTGATCACAAATATTCGAGTCATCAAGGGTTCCGACCTGTTCACCTTCGGCAATTGCTCCCGCCTCACACTTCTCCTTATTTTTACGAAGCTCATCAGCGCGGTATTCAATTTTATCTGACATGGTTCGAAAGCCAACGATGGCGGCGATCTCTCCAGCAATAAGAGCAAGTGAACCGACAGCGGTAAAGAATGTTGCCCATCCACAACTGATACCCGCAGTAGTACAGCGCTTGACCTCAAAAATTGCCATAAAGGCCGCGGCCCACATGACGAGAATTGAAAAATAGCCTTCAGATATTATTAAATCCTGGTCACCCATTTCATGGGTTGAGACAGTGCAGGCATCACCGCGACTGCGCTTGGCCCCGCTAACGTAGTCCTGGCAGCCACTCATACGTCTGGCGTCTGGTTTAGCGTCTTCACCCGCGGCCCAGGCCGAATTTGTTAAAGGCAAAAAGCTGGGCATTTGGGGTAGCAGTGGCAGGGAGTTGGCAACTAGCAAATAAACCAGCGCGACTGAAAGAAACTTTCTTAATTTTAAGAACATGACCAAAACTCCTCGACTCTACCGTCCTTGCTTTTCGTCTAAATTCGCCAACTTCCTTAATTTTATCCCTACAAATAGAAAAAGCATGAGCATTTGGCCCTACTACTGCTATCTACCTGAATAGACGTTAGTTAAACCGAATTTAATCGGCCCAATAATAGGGCAGGTCCAAAATTTTGAAGAGGTGTCAAATTGACACCAATCAATTGCTTGTCGCTGGTAGTTTTTGAAAATTTTTCTCAAATTTCCTAGTTTTCTTGTAAGTTTATTTTTTCCGTGAGAATCACTTAGGTAATTAGTTGTTAACTTATATTTTGAAACAACGGGGAGTTTTTATGAAGAAGTTTATTCTTTTGGCCAGTGCTTTGCTTCTGGTCTCTTGTACCGAAAAAATTTCAGGTACCTTTAATGCTACAAAAGACGTCGCACTTCGCGGTAAGAATGGCCTAGTTAATGTTGAAAGCGGTGTTCACCAAGCTACATTAAAACTTAGAACTAAGAAAAAGATGACCTTGGTTCTAAATGTTAATGGCAGAACAGAGAAATTGGAATTTAGCGTTCCCAAGGGACTTCGCATTCCAACTGATCATGGACAACTGCGCCTGACTTCACAAGAAGTGGGGCAGCCTTATGACATGTCGGCCACAGCTAATACATCAGTCAGCCGTAGCGAGCCTAGAAACACTGTCGAATCTTGCTCAATCTCTGTTATGCGTCCAGTCTGTCGCGATGTTAGAGCTCCTTCAAGAACTGAATGCCATACAGATCATTACGGCAGACAAATTTGCCGCACAATTCCTGGTGGCTACCGTCGCGTGTGTACTAATGAATACGTAACTCTTTATGGTCATCGCCAGATTACTTACCAATTTAGAGGTGAGACAACTGAGTATGACTTCAAATTATATAGTCCTGCGACAGCAGAAGAAGTTGGCGCCTTTAAAGGTTACAACTACGATGCTGACAGAGTAGTGACTTACCGTGGACCTTGTGAAGTTCGTCCATACTTCCCAACTCCAGTTCATTACTAGCTAACAGTTAGTACCAAATAGTACCAAAATTTGATACTTGCAAAGGGGCCTCCAACAGAGGCCCCTTTTAATTTTGGGCACTTGCTACGCAAATTTGCCCAAAATCCAACTCCAAGGTAAAATGATAAGGCTTATTCACATCAATCAGCTAATTCTAGGTTTCCATGAAAAAACGCCCACTTCTTTTTGTCCTGCTAGGAATTCTTCATTTGCTTGAGCCTATTGGGAAATTACTCTACTTCAAATGGGATACTGGGCTAGACTGGAATATCATTATTGATAACCTAGCGCAGATGGAAGGGTTCAAAAATATTTTTGATTTTTGGATGCTCTTTCCCCTGGGAGGGATTGCGCTTTTAATGGTCAAGGCATGGACTTATCCCCTTTTTGTTGGTGTCCAGGTCTACAGCGTAATCAATCATCTCCTATATGAAAAATACACCTGGCCCTATCTTAGTGAGCGACCATTTCTTGGCGCCATACTATTGCTGAGTTTTAACCTTCTCATTATTATATATTTTTCTTTACCCATGGTACGACGTCCCTTCTTTGACCGTCGTATGCGCTGGTGGGAAAGTCGCCCGCGCTATGGTGGAGAGATCCCCTGTTTAGTAGAACTTACCGGTCTACATAAATCTTTCACCTCCAAAATATTTAATATTTCCGAAGGTGGGGCCTTTGTGGAAAAAGTGCCTGGCCTATCTTTAGGAGAAACGGTCAAAATCAAATTTTCCTTACATAATTTTTCTTTTGATCTGACTGGTAAGATTGTAAATTCTCATCAAATAAATGCCATTGATGGCTTTGGACTTCAATTCTTTTTTACTAATACAAGCGAACGAGCAGATATCAAAAAATTTATCAAAGAGCTCAAGAAGACCTTCAAGAACTCTTTTTCACTTGAAATGACGACATAACAATCAGTTATCTCAGGCAATATCTGCACCTCTAGGCACCTGACCTGCCTCACTTACAATAAATATATCTTGCTATAGTTTATTAGAATTCTTATAAGGAAGGAAGAAGTGCCTATTAAAATGATCAGCCTACCCATTCGATATCTTTGTCTCATTTCCTTGGCGTTATTGCCCTTTTCCCCTTCAGTCTCTGCCCACGAGTTTAAATTATCTGTCATGAATTATAATATTAAAGGACTGCCGCTGCCATGGCTTAAGCACAAAGGACGGTACGAAAGAATTGCTAAGGCGATATTGACCCTAAAAGACAGTGTCGGCCTGCCAGATATTTTAAGCTTGCAAGAGTCTATACAAAAGCGCACCAAGGCCATCCCGCTCATGACAAAATATCCTTTCGTGACGAAAGGGCCAGAAAAAAAGTTTCTGCGATCTAGCTCTGGAGTGGTGACTATGAGCAAGTATCAAATTATACAGAAAAATACTTTAGTTTATGACAAGTGTGCCAGCTACGATTGCTTGGCACGAAAAGGTGTCCTACATACTCGCATTCGAGTGCCAGGTATGCCCGTCGATATAGACCTATACTCCACCCACACCCAGGCCGGTCCAACAGGTGATTTCATTACTCCTAAAAAACTAACGGATAAAATTCGCGATTACCAAGTATTCAAGATGGCAGACTTTGTAGTTAAGACTCATAATCCTCGAAATATTTTGCTCATGGTTGGAGACTTTAACTTTAGACCAAGCGCAAATATTTATTTTCCATTCAGCGCCTACCTGGGACTGGAAAATAGTGCTTACAATTGCGGCGTATGGCAGGATTGTCAAGGCGCCACAGATACCTACTCTTTATGGGAAAATCTAATCGACCATCAATTTTACCGCGCTCCAGACTCGGGAGATATTCAAATTCGCCCAGTCTATTTCAATAAATTCTTCGACGATCCAACGGGCGGTAAAGTATATAGCGATCATAAAGCAGTTCTAGTCCAATACGAAATCAAGTGGTAATTTAGGCACATGAAAGTTGTCGTCCAACGGGTCAAACGAGCTGCTGTTAAAGATATGGATTCCGTCTTAGACGGCGCGCACCCAACATCCTCGGTTGGAAAAGGAATGGTGCTGCTTGTATGTCTGGAAAAAGGTGATGGCCTACCAAGTTTGGAGAGGGCAAGTGACAAGATTGCCAATCTTCGTATCTTCGAAAATTTGCAGACAGGAAAAATGGATGAAAATATTACCACCTCTCAAGCAGAAATATTAAGCATAAGTCAGTTTACTCTGTCTTGGGATGGTAAAAAAGGCAACCGTCCTTCCTTTGACTTGTCCATGCCTCCAAGTGAAGCGCTTCCTCTATTTGAAAAGTTTTGCCATTTGCTGCAAGAAAAAACAAATAGGTGTGTCAATAAGGGGTTTTTCGGTAAGCGAATGGAAGTTGAAATAATTGGTGATGGCCCGGTGACCTTTCACTTTTCTTTTTGATTATACGACCTTTTTCCCTTCTGCGGCAGAAAGAAATTTTTCGCTTCCACTGTGGGTGCTATTGTCTATATAACCGCCATTTTTTCTGCGGTTTCGCAATTCACTTTCGTCGGCATCATATTTTTTGAAGGCCATAAAATCTAGTACACTTACTTTCTCCCCTACCATAACTTGAAATAATTCCTGCAGCTCATGCAAAAAATCACGATTGATATTTTCCAAATCTTGCGTTAGCTTATGTTGCTTTTTACCATTTTGATCAAAGTTAGAAAGTGCAATTCGATAGCGAGTTGGAAAATCACACAGTACTTTAAATTGATCACTAAAGGCCGGTCTATCCTGCTCAACCAGAATAGGGCGCGAACCCGCCATTTTTCTTCTGCTTTGCCATATTAGTCTTTTGTGGTCAAAAATGGCCATGCGATAGAATGAGCGCATCAAGAAACCAAGTAGGCCAGCGATGGCAAAAAATCCAATTGTGGTAAGAATAAATTCAACTCTTTTAGATGTTTCAATTTTAACAGCTTGTCGCCCAGCATTTTCCCAGGCGCTTTGTGAGGTCTTATTAAGAATCTGCTCCATAAACTCAAATTTGAAAAATATTTCATTTGGATCGATCTTGAAGTTTCCTTGATCGGCGCTCTTCACAATCGTAAGAAAACTTTTAGATATGCCGGCCCATTCATCCGATTTTTTGATGGACTGAACGCCAGAAATAAAATCGCTCCCATGCCTCAATTCAATACCCTCTAGCTGATTTCGTATTATGGCATGTAGGGCCAATAAACTTTCAAGTTGAGAAGCGACAACGGGCATATTGCGAAAGGACTCTACCATTAGGAGGTCGCGAAATCGCCCCATATCAAAATGCAGGTTATCAATTTCGTACGCTAGGTTTGTGAAGTTTTTAAGATCAGAGCTGAAATAAGGACGCCTCAGCAGCTCCATGGAAAGATTGTCATAGGCCTTAATCGCCTCTTCCACCGGATAGTTTTGAGTAAAAATTTCTTCTCTCAGGGCCTTAAGAGAAAATAGTGTCTTCTCAAAGTCCTTATTGCTGTTATTCAGCGCCTCAAGCTTAAGTAAGTCAACAAACCGATCGCCCACCCTACCAATGGTTTTATACTCTTGTGCGGACGCTTTACCTTTTAAAAACCTCAAGGCCATGCCTTTCTCTAAAAAAAGATGGCCCGCCAATTGCGCTTGACTACTAGACTCTTTAAAATTTTTAAGCTCTTTGCGCGCAATTAAAAAGTTTTGATACGACTCCCATAAAAAAATAAGGCCACCCACAAGCAAGAGAAATGCTGGAATTTTTCCAAAGATCAATATCTTGATTTCAGTTTTTAGATCTCTCAACTGGGGCTCCTTGTCGCTTCAAATAAGGCCCTTTCCTATCGAAAAATTTTGCAAAAAAATAAGCATAAACTGGAAATATTTTTGAAGCGTAAAAACCTTCCGCTAAATAGGTACGGCCTACCTTTTGGTAGTGCCTAGCACTACCAAAAGGTAGGCCGTACCTGCTTGAAACAAGGCCTGTGCCTCCTTTTTAAGTCATGCTTAAAACAGCGCTAAAACCATACTTTCCCCATATTTTCGATAACTTATCAGTTTGTGCTTCCACTGGTCGGGTTTGGCATTTATACTTGAATCAAGACACCGGCTTTATTTATTAAGCAAATAACCGATAAGCTTTGCGCTCAATTCGGAAAAACAAAGGGGAATAAAATGAGAATCACTAAAGTGGCACTGCTTGCCCTATTGGCCATGAGTTTTCAAAGTGCATTTGCCATGAAACCGCCTCCACCAATCAAGGCCAAAGCTACAAAACCGCCTCCACCAATTAAAGCCAAACCCGTACTCGACGTAAGTAAGATCTCACGCTTTAATAAAAACTTAAAGATTAACCAGATTGCGGGGTCAAAAAGACCCCCAAGATTTGCTCTACCAACCTGCGCAAGCACGTTTACAACTGGTATAAATGCGGCCAAACAAGAGCTTAATCAGTGTGTATCTAAGATAGACGGTGATTTTGATGCTATGTCAACCTCACAATTGATCAACTTCTGTGGTAGCAAAACTATCCAAGCTTGCTATAACGACTTTGTTAGTTCGCACACTACTTCTTGCCAAGCGGCTTATCACCAAAAATGGGCAACGTTAGTCAAGGATGGATTTGCCTGCGCAGCAACTGAAGCGCATAACAAATACTGTACTGACGTCTATGCTCCTATCTCTGACGAATTGGAAAATGCGGCCAAGGCCATCCCTGGCTGTCAAGTCGGTGGCGGAGACTGGACAGAAGCTCAGCATACATCATGGTGTAAAGGTCTTGCAGTTGCTCAAAGAGGTGAGCCTAAAAAGCAACTTGCCAATCGCAAGAATGACTTAAAAAGATGTATTGATAATCTAAAAAAGTAATCTGAGTTTTAAAAAAAAATTAGAGGGCCTTTTTTTTACAAAAAAATGTCAAGAAGATGGCGCGGCGTGAGGGATTCGAACCCCCGACCAATAGGTTCGAAGCCTACTACTCTATCCAGCTGAGCTAACGCCGCGAATCTGGAGAAATCAAAAATTAACAGAAAGGCCAATATTTGGCAATCGATTGATTACAAGACTTAAAGGGAAGAAGAGATTTTTTGCTTTCTGCTATTGTAAAATTCAATGCCTAAGGCTGCAAAAAGTCCCAACGCCGCCAAAAAGAACGCTAGATAGTCTTCTGTATTGAAGTGCGTAGGCCAGATATTGGCATCTCTTAAAACCCGCAACTTGCCGTGAATTTCAATCGACTGCAAAACCTCTTTCCATGGCCAAACTTTTTTCATGGAGCCAACCAAGACTCCGGTCAGAAAAGACATGGTCATGTTGCGATGAGTTTTAAGCAGATAATTTAAAAATTTACTAAAGCCTATCAGCCCTGAAAAAGTTCCTGCAGCAAAAACTAGCAAAATAACTAAATTCCCTGCCTCAAAAGGACTCTTGACGGCAGCAGTAATAAATTCGTATTTACCAAGAATTAAAAGTAAAAAGGAGCCACTGATACCGGGCAAAATCATGGCCGTGATACCGATGATGCCGCAGAGGTAGATAAACCAATAAGCATCTGGAGTATCGACTGGAATTAAACTGACGATAGCATAGGCAAAAGTGGCTCCCAAGATTAGTGAGATGATACTTGAGGGTGATTTAAGATTATCAATGTGCCTTCCGACTAAAAAAATACTGGCAGCGATAAGCCCGAAAAAAAGTGCCCAAGTTGGAACTGGGTGCTGGTTTAACAAATAATACATCAAGCGAGCAAAGACAAAGATAGATGTTAGTATTCCGGCACCGACGCTCATAATAAAACGCAAATGAACGCCACTGAGACAATCTTTTAAACGCCATGAAAGTAATTTTTTAAAATTAGCTTTGTTTAAAGTTCCGACTGCATCCAGCAAGGGATCATAAATTCCAGAAATAAAGGCAATAGTGCCACCCGACACTCCAGGAATGAGGTCGGCAATTCCCATTAAGAGACCTTTTAAAAACAAAATCACAAATTCTTTGGGATGACGGGGGCCAGGAGAAGCAAAGAAGGCCTCTTTCCAAGTAAGTTGCTGCATTATTTACTCGTTTTCTATATTTTTGCGCGCAAAGGGAGTTTCTGCCAAGTCTACTTTATAACGACATTTGGGGCATTCGAGCTGCTCACCGTTTCGTTTTGTGACTTTAATGCACATCACTGGATAATCACATTCCTTGCAAACAAATTCTTTGGGTTCAGACCAAAGCGCATTTGTGCAATTGGGATAATTGCTACAGCCGTAAAAGATTTTTCCGTAGCGACTTTTCTTTTCCGCAAATTTTCCAACAAGGCATTCAGGACACGTGATGGTCAAAGTATAAGGCAAAGTAGTTTCGCAAGCAGGATAATCCTCACAACGTACAAAACGTCCAAATTTTCCTGTTTTAACTTCCAAGCGTTTGCCACATTTGGGGCAGCTATCATGAAAAAATTGTTTCTCAAGAATATGAATCTTACCTGATAAATCTTTTTTAAAATCAAAGGTGGAATTACAATCAGGGTACTTACTACAAGCTAAGAATTGACCATTGCGCCCCCATCTTATTTGGTATTCACCATCTTGGCACTTTTGACACTTAATACCCGTTGGAAGCTGTTGACGCTTTAAATTCTTCATTTCCGCCGAGGCCTTCTCAAGCGTAACTTCAAATCCTTTCCAAAAGTCTTTAAGCACCTGCTTCCACTTTATCTCACCATCTTCTATTTTATCTAATAGCTCTTCAACTCGGGCGGTAAAGGCTACGTCCATTATCTCCGGGAATGAGGCCACTAACATTTTACAAACCACCATTCCAAGTTCAGTCGGAACAAAGCGATTCTCAGTTTTCTCTACATAACCGCGGTCTTGAATGTTTGAAATAATTGAAGCGTAGGTTGAAGGTCTGCCTATACCCTGCTCTTCAAGTCCCTTAACTAAACTAGCTTCGTTATAACGTGGCGGCGGAGAGGTCCAGTGTTCCAGAGATGCCAGGGCCTTGCGCAATTTGAGCGACTCACCAACTGACAACTCAGGCAGAATACCACCTTTTGGCTCATCGTTGTTTTCGTCTTCTTCCTCACCTCTTTTAGAAACCTTTTCAGAAAGGGCCTCTAAAAAAACGGCGCGAAAACCGGCAAACTTTATAATCGAGCCATTGGCCCTGAAAAAATGTCCTGAACACTCAAATGATGCTGTCGTTTGATCAATGATAGCAGGTGACATTTGTGAAGATATGAATTTGTTCCAAATCAATTCATATAATTTTTGCTGGTCTGGATCCAAATCACCACGAACACTTTCTGGTGTGAACTCAAGGTTTGTGGGGCGGATGGCCTCGTGGGCATCTTGAACTTTACTTCCACCTTTCTTCTTATAAACCAGGGTCTCGGCAGCAAGATAGTCCTTGCCAAATTTCTGCACAATAAATTCCCGCAAAGCGGCCATGGCCTCTGGTTCGGTCCTGACAGAGTCGGTACGCATATAGGTAATTAAACCTTGTAGCCCCTGCCCCGTGATCTCTATCCCTTCATATAATCGCTGGGCAATCATCATGGTCTTCTTGGCGGTAAAACCTAGCTTGTTTGATGCTTCCTGTTGAAGTTTGGAAGTGGTAAATGGCGGCGTCGGGTTTTGCTTGCGCTCTTTTTTCTTAACGTCAGAGATGGTTAGGTCGCGTCCCTTACAGTCATTAAGAATTTTCTCAGCATCTTTAGTATCATTTAGATCACGTTTTTTTGCCGCTTCATCGCCATAGTAGCGAACTTCGAAGGGAATATTATTTTTTTCAGCTTCGCCGTGAATGGAAAACCATTGCTCAGGTTTAAAGGCCTTGATCTCATCTTCACGTTCAACAATAATTCTTAGCGCCACAGATTGAACCCGGCCAGCGCTAATGCCCCTTTGAACTTTGTCCCACAAAATAGGTGATATCTTGTATCCAACTAAACGGTCGAGGACGCGGCGAGTTTTTTGTGAGTCATACATATGACGATTGAGTTGCGTCGGGTTGGCGATGGCGTGTTGAACAGCTGTTTTCGTCACGGCATTAAACACGACGCGATGTATTTTATCCTTGCGCCCACCAATCTCTTCGGCCAAGTGGTATGCTATGGCCTCACCTTCTCGGTCCATATCGGGCGCCAGGTAGATTTGACCGGCATTTTTGGCGACTTCACGAATCTTATTAATTTTATCTTGTTTGCCGCTGATGGGAACCAAGTCTAGAGCAAAGTCATCCTTAATATCTACGCCCAATTTGGACTTGGGTAGATCCTTAATGTGACCATTGGACGCCACAACCTGATATTTTGGGCCAAGATATTTTTTAATGGTCTTGGCCTTGGAAGGTGACTCTACCACCACTAAATCGTATTCGCGCAGTCTGGGACCTGAGGATTGTTTACTTTCCTTGGATTTTGAGGTCTTTTTTGAAGAAGGTCTCTTTGCCACGGCAACTTTTTTACTCACCTTCTTTTTTGCTTTTTTGCTCTTGGCCAGCGCCTTGCTTTTAACAGCAGGAGCCGCATCAGATGGGGTGGCAGGAGTTTTCTTCCTCGCACTTGATGCTTTTTTGACCAACGTTTTACTCATAGCGTTCCCTTAAAGGCCTATATAGGCGAATGAATTTATTTCTTTGAGTCGGCACCAGTATTCAATAACTCGTCTATTTCTTCAAGATCAAATTCTGTCAGGCCATAGGGATTATCTTTAGCATTAATATCCTCATCCATATATTTGCGGCCAAATTCCTTCTCCAAGTCCTCGAGGGACTCAAAAGAATTTGGATCCTGCTTCGCAGCGCCAGTCTTTTCAACATTGTTTAAATCCTGCTGCTCAAGATATTTATCCTCATCTACCTTGGCCTCATTTAACTTGCCTTCGGCATCCAAAATTTCATTTTCTAATCGATCAAGTTCTTTTAAGTCTTTTTCTTGATCCTTAATGATTGATTTCTCCCGTTCCTGACGATCCAGTTCCTCTAACTCATCTTCTGACAATTGAACGCTATCGGCCTTTTTAAGCAACTGCTCACTCATATCATCAATATTCAATTCAACGTCTAGCTCATCCAGGGCCTGACCTTCCATTGCCTGAATCCCTTTCAACATATTTTTGTTCTTCACTTTGCTGGATCTAGCTGCTTGCTCAGTTGTCTTAGATAAGGCTATTGCACCCAAAGGAATTTCAGATGCGCTATTTGTCACCAAAGCAGTAGCAAAATCATCAGAAAGTGAAATGACTGTTAATTCACCTATTTTATAAGTCGGATCAGCAGTAATTTTTCTTCCTGTTCCTCTATCAAAAAATGAATAGACTTCAAAAACATTGCCCATCTCAACGCCGTCACCACGCCCGCGATCCAAATACACCACACTACCAAAAGATAACCCGCCAGCAGTATCGTCATATGAGCTCAAGATCGCCGCTTCAATATTGCGCTTAGAAAATGTCTTAGTGATTTTATTTATTTTTGGAGTAAACACTGTAATGCGATCTTTTCTTTGCACCAGGCCTGATATTTCTGTTACTACCGACTCCCAAACTTGATTGATCTTTTTTAGAGTCTTTATTTGTGCCACAATTGTATAACGATAGCCCTCACGATCGGAAGAAGCGTGATTAACTTTTCCTTCTGCCGTATAAACTGAGAATTGATCACCTGGCTTAACCTTGACGCTATCATCAAATTTTACATAGACCTTATCAAAGCGCTGAATAAAAACAGATTCATGAGCAATCGCCTCAATTTCGCCAAAATCTTGAACTACATTTGTAGTGATGAAAGTATTGAGAAAAAAACCTTCTTTAACGTTGAAAACAATTTTTGAATTTTTATCAAAGCCCGAGTCATCATAGTTTTCTCCTGGCTCTTGGATCACTATTTCACTCTCAGGTGGCTCATATTTTTGATACTCCTTATTGAGGTTCTTCTCGCCTATATTTGAAAGATCATCGTAGGTTGCTTCTGAGGCATACTGAAAGAAAATTCCCTGCTCCATAAGCCGTTTACGTTCGGCCAGCCAGGGAGGAATGACCTCCTCACCAAATTCGGTAAAATCGAAATACTGCTTGTCACTCTTGCGAGCTAGCACACCTGTTGTCTCGCCCGGAGGAGCATCAAATTTCCCGACAGAGACCGTTGGCGGAGTATCAGCATCACCCGTTTCAAATACTAGGATCATGCCAGGTTCAATTTCATGTGGGTTGGTAATATGCGGATTTAACGACCAAATTTTAGAGTAATAAAAGCCTGAACCAAATAATGTGCGGGCAATTTTCCATAAATAGTCTCCCTCTTGCACAACATATTTCTGAGTCTTGGAAGCCGCTGCAATTTCATTCCATTCTTTATCCGGAATTTTATTTTCTACAAATTTGGATAACTCCAGAAGCTTTTTTTCTTCGGCCCCAACATCAAAGATTTGCGGAGTTGCAGTGCTCGACTTGGGAGTGCTGTCATTTACAATACTAGGCACATTGATATTTTCTGT
>Ga0066639_10003832_pt1 | contig 12958 bp, 13 predicted proteins | sample CryGeyCG2114_010_2_FD_59504 | JGI IMG/M metagenome (GOLD analysis project Ga0066639, IMG submission 59504) | Groundwater microbial communities from aquifer - Crystal Geyser CG10_big_fil_rev_8/21/14_0.10 | ecosystem: Environmental > Aquatic > Deep subsurface > Groundwater | place: USA: Utah...
TATTCCGCTTACTTTTATTACGGGAATTTACGGGATGAATTTTGAATTCATGCCCGAACTCGAATCTGTTTTGGGGTATCCTGCTGCACTGGGTTTAATGCTTGTGGTGGGGCTTTTAATGATTGTATATTTCAAAAAGAAAAAGTGGCTCTAACACATTTTCTATTATCTTCTTCGCTGGCTTCTTTTTTTTGCGGCAAACCTGATTAATGCGTTTTGTGGAATCCTATTAAACCTTTTTTCCAATTTAATTTCTCCCCCGAATTCTTTCTTTTCCCTTAGCTTGTTTAGTGTAATCGCGGCAGACATGGATATGTTGTTAAAACGCAGTTCTCTGAATCCGCGGCGTATCCCCATTTCCCCTGCCTTTTCAATCAGTGAGGGCATTATTCCTTGCCGTCTGTACCTTTCTTTTACAAATGCCCCCCGTCCGGCCCACGCTTTTTCTTTTGGAATCGGATCGGCGCAAAAAAATCCGACAGCTTCCCTTCCGTGAAAAGCAACAAACCTGATTTTTGCATTTCTTGCCGCCTCAATTTCCTCATTGGGAATATTTCCCGAATCCCTTACAAACTTGTTAAAAAGCTCTTCCGGAATTTTTGTTTTTACCTGTCTGATTTCTATTCTTCGCTTGGGCATTTTTGCAAGTTCCGCGTCACTGGGCCCTCTTGAAGGCGGTCTCTGGCCTATTCTTGCGTTTCTTCCCATTGGCATGCAATCATATTATGTTTCTTTTTTGTTTTATTTATTAATTGCCGTCTATTTTTTCCTGGTTTTTTTTCAGCGGAAAAATGCCATATGCTCGTTTTTTAAATTGTTCTGCTGGGTGTTATTTACTCAAAAATTTGGAGGTTTGTCATGAAACCTTTGTATCTCCAAGACGATGACTTTGAAGGCGACAACGAAGATACAGACTCAGACGACATGGGCGACGACGAAGAATAATTTTTTTTATTCTTCTTTTGTTTTCGCAGTCAAAGCTTTTTTCGGAGCGTGCATTCCTTTTGAATGCCGTTTCCAATTTTTTTCTTATTTTTTTAGTCTCAAACTATTTTTTTTCTTCAAGATCTTGTTTTTTGTGAAAATGAAACCTTTAAATATCACTTTAAAGTTAATCAGAACTAATTCTAAATTTTTTTTTAGGAGCGTGTAACAAAATGCCAAAGAAAAGAAAAACAACAAAGAAAAAAACAACAAAGAGAAAAACAAAGAAGACAACAAAGCGAAGAAAAAAGAGAAGATAAATTTTTTTTGTCTAAATATTTTCCTTAACAATCTTCTCTCTTTTTTTTATTTTTTTTCCTCGAATTTTAATGCGCATGAATTAATGCAGTATTTCTTTTTTGTTTTTGTGGGCGCGTCCTCAAAAACATGGCCTAAGTGGCTTCCGCATCTCGGACATTTCACTTCAATCCTTTCCATTCCAAGGCTTTTGTCTTCTTTTGTTTCAACGCTTTCCTTTTTCATTGGGGCGTTGAAGCTGGGCCATCCTGTTCCCGAATCAAATTTTGCTTCGGAAGAAAAAAGCTCAAGACCGCATGCCCCGCACTTATAGGTTCCTTTTTTCTTGTTATGCAGCAGCTTTCCTGTAAAGGGCAGTTCTGTCCCTTTTTTCCTTAAAATCTTGTATTCTTTTGGGCCTAACTCTTTTTTCCATTCATCTTCCGTTTTTTTCATTTTTTCCATATTGATTATTCTGCCTCTTGGATTTGCAGGAAATCATTTGGGGCCTCTTCTTCTTGGAAATCTTATTTTTCCTTCTAAGCCAAGGCCAAAGGGGGTAATGCTAATATTCTTGGTTTTTCCCCATTTTTTATTTTCTAATCTTTGTTGTTCTTTTTCAAGAATTTGTTTTGTGGGGGCTGTCATTCTTGACATTGTGAATTCATTGTGTCCTCTTTTTCGTGCTTCGTTTCCAATTTTGCGAACTAGGCGAGTTCCAATGTTCATTCTTCGAAATTCTTGTTTTACATAAAGGCCTGGAACATAAAAGAACCTTATCTCAGGGGAATTATATTCTGCCAGATTCTGATCGCGTCCAGCTATAAATCCGACTAGTTCTTTTCCAACAAACGCTCCAATCTTTACTTCTGCGTTTTCTGTTTCCTTAATGATATTCCAATGAGCTCTTGTCTCTTTCTTAAAAGCATTAAGCATATCCCTTGGAATCTCCCTTATTAGTCTTAATACAACTCTTGCCCTCTCTGCCATTTAATCATCCGCTCGGCTGTCTTTTCAATATTATTTATGCGTCTTTTATATTAAAAATAGTAATATCCCGCCTCCCGGATTTGCACAAGGGCTAATTTCAGTAAAACAATTCAACATATTTACTCATCTTTTTTAGGAAAGCTTCCTGATTGTTTTTTAATTGCGTTTCAAGTTCTTTCTTTGAAAACCACTTAACTTCGGCCACTTCCTCTTTTTGTATTTTGAATTCTTCGGCCGGCTTATCAATTTTATAGGTGTGCCATTGTGTAAAATGCCTGTGTTTTTCATTAGTTTTTGTTTTTGGGCCTTTTTTGACAGTAATCTGTTTTAATCCCAATTCTTCTTCGGCTTCTTTAATTATATTCTCTTCATAGGATTCTCCTTCATTAACAGTTCCTGCTACTGCAGGCCCCCATTTTCCGGGATCGTGGCTTTTTGAATAAGCTCTTCTTGCAAGAAGGCTCTCTCCTTTAGAATTCTTAATCCATAATGCAGAAACTCGGTATCTTAACCCTTCTCGGTCAACCGCATCTCTTGGCTTATGGCCAATTATTTTATCTTCTTCGTCAACTACAACTATGTTTTGTTCGCTTTTTTCAACAGTTTTCATTCAATCACTTTTCCGTCCGGCGTGAATTGTCATAACAGCTTAAAGAATTCTTCTTTTTTCATTTTTAAGTCTTGTTTGATTATTTTGTTTAAAAGCCCTTGGCCAATTGGTTCGTTGCCGTGTACTGGGACAGATGTTTTTCTTCCATCTGGGTGTGCGAAGCGGTGGTGGCTTCCTGTTATTCTTGTTTCCTGGAATCCGAGTTGTTTTAATGCTTTAATTAGTCTTCTTGGTGTAACTTGCTTGGGCAAGTTTTACACCTCTATCATCTGGATTCCTACAAACCCGCCTTTTGGGGCTTCTTTTTGTTCTTCCAAACAGAGTTCTATTACTTCTTTGGTTCTTTTAATAAGCTCATCCATTGATTTTGCCTGCGTATGGCAGCCCTGCAATTCCGGAACATCTGCCACTAGCCAGCCGTCCTCATCCTTTTCAATTACAACAGTAAACATTCTTTTTCCCATGTGTTCACCAAAATATATAATTCATCAACTTGAATAAAAAACAGTTGGTTATATTGAAAAGTCCCGCCTCCCGGATTTGCGGGAGATTCATTTTTTTTATTTCCTTTTTTTGTAGATATTGTCGTGATGGTCGAATCTGTCAAACAATATGAAGTTTTCTTTTTTGAACACTTTGAACATTAGCACGAAGCTTTTTGAAATGTGGGCCCTTTTGTATTCCTTTAGTTCGTAGCGAAGATTCTTGTAGTGTTCTATTGTTGTCCCGTCAGAATTTGCTATTTGTTTGATTTTTTTGTTGATTATTTCGGCGGTTTTTTTATCTTTTTTTGCCAAAACTCTGATCTTTACTTTTAGCTCGTCAGACAAATCGAATGAAAAAGGCATTTACTCTCCTCTGCAGAGCTTGTCGAGTTCGCTTGTACTCATTTTTCTGAAACCGTATTTTTTGATGTGCCTGTTGCAGGATTCAATTACTTCTTTAATGACCTCTTCTTTTACTTCCCTGTCAACAAACTCGTCTCCGTACATTTCGGCGAATTTGTCAAGGGCTTCTCCCTTGTCCTTTAACCCGTATTTCTCTTTTACTACTCCCAAAACCCTGCCGGTATAATCTTTCACCTTAACATTCATAGTAATGGTCTTGCCCATATAATTTCACCTAATATAATATTAGTTAAACTAATTTATATGCTTTTTGGTCTGCGTGAATTGTTATTCCCGCCTCCCGGTGTTGGCGAGCGAGTGCAACTCCCACTACTTTTTGTGTTTACTTAGCCTTTTATTAACTATTTTGTGTATAATTGTTTTATGGTTGTTTATCCTTCTGTTGATAAGATTGTTGAGTTTAATTTGCTGGCTTTGAGTGTGATTAAGGTTAAGAAGTCGGATTCTGCCTATGTTTTGAGCAGAGCAAAGCTGGAGGCGGTTGTTGATGCCTGCAAGTCGCACAAGGGGGATGTGTTTGATAAGGCAGTGGTTGTTCTTAAGGGCTTGACGCAAGCGCATGCTTTTGCAAGCGGCAACAGGAGAACAGCATTTATTGCAACAAAGTTTTTTTTGGTGATGAACAATCAACGTTTTGGTGTTGGGGATAATCCTGAAAATGCCAGGGTGTTGCTTGGCGTTAGGGAGAATTATTATTCTGATGAAGAGATTAAGGAGTGGATTAAGAATGGCAAAATCAGGAAGTTCAAAAGATAGTGAAAGATACAAGGTTGTTTCTAGGGAATTAAAAGAGTTCAACAAACTCATCAAGGGCCATGAAAAGCTTTTACAAGCCATCGGCAAATTGTAGGGTTTCCCGCCTCCCGGATTTGCACACTAGAGATTGGTTTTTGGGTTGTGGTTCATTTTTGTCAAGTTAACCCAAATGCTCTCATTAATGTGTTTTTTCCTTCTTGTGCCATTTTTTTTCTGTTTTTTTTGTATCTGGAATAGCCGAGTGGGTCGAAAGTTCTGAAGTCCTCTTGCCCTCCAAAAAAAGGATATTGTACTTCTATTACTACTGGATCCATTTTTCCTGTTCTTGGATTAAATTCTCCGCTGATGTCGACTGCAGCCTCTCTTGCGTATAATTCGGATTTTGGAAATCCAGAAAGGTATCTTTCACCCAATCCTTGTATTAGTTTATTTAACGCGCTTATTGATTTTTCCGCTTCTACATTTGCTTTTCTAAAGAATTCAGTTGTTAATGCTCCAATTTCTGCTTCGCTTTTTTTGGGATAAGCTACTTTGTATAGTTCTGTAACAATCTGTGAAGATTCAGCGCCTTTTCCTCCTCTTCCTACATTTGCTATTATGGTATTAGTTGCCCCAAGTTTAGCTTGGTGGCCAACTACTTCGGGTTCTCTATTTGGGCTTTGAACTACTGTTCTTATTTCCCACTTTCTTCCCTTGTATAATGGGATTCTGATTTCACTTTCTACTATGTTCCTTTGTTCAAATGTGTTCCGTTGTTCAAATTGAGAAGAAGTAATAATTCTCAAAACATTTCTAATGGATTGTGTTCTATTTAAGGGGATTGTTATTGTTCTGTTGCCTTCTACTCTAAAAGAAATTTGGCCCAAAGTTGCAGCCAAAGACCTAACTCTGCTCTCTTCGGTTAAAGTTATAGTCAAAGTTCCTTTTTTTTGTTGGATTCTTGCAATGCCTGCCGCTTCTCCAGCAAAAGGGCCTGTTGGTTTCAAAAAAACGGTTCCTTCTCTTTCAAGTTTTTCTGCTAAAACACTAACCGCATGATTGCTTCTGGTTGGTTTTCTTAGTAATTGTTTTCTTGTATGAAAATAAACAGAATTTGCTTTTGGTCTTCTAACCCTTCCTTCAATTGCCTCATAAAGATTCTGCTTTGAAAACCAACCACGCGCCCCTTCTGTAATGAATATCCAATGAAAGAACAAATCCGGGAACATAAAATGTTTTTCGTGATTTTTTGATGCTCTTAAGGTGCGTATTGCGCAATCTATAATCTTTCTTCTCTTCGGATGATTTATTCTTACAGTCCCGGTAGCTTGGCTAAATTTATGTACGCTGCCACTTTTCGCCCTAGGACCATGGGCCCTGCTTCTTTTTGGCTTAGTTCTGGATTGGTTGACTTTCATAATATACTTTATGTTTCATTTTATATTTAAAAGTAAACAGATTCCCGCCTCCCGGATTTGCACCGGGGATCTTCCGGTTACCGCAGCCAACCGAAATTGGCTATGGTACGCCAACAAGCACATGCCTTTGGCGCTCGCCAGGTTTAACCCTGGCATACAAGGAGAACTTTCCAAAATCGCTCTGCGATTTTGTTCTTTTCCCCAGGCTTTTCTTTCCAAGAAAAGGCTGCTACAGCCGGACGCATTAGCTACTATGCTAAGGCGGGATTCGTTTTCGACCGAATGTACCGAAGTACATCAGCCTATTGCATTGCAATAGGCTATTAATACTCTGTTTTGCATTGCTTTTGCAATGAAGAAATGTATTATAAAAAAAGGGTTGTTTTTGTTTTTAAACCAATGCTTTGCGACTAAAAAACAAAGAAAAAGGGTTAAAAAACAGCTTATTTTCTTTTTCTTTTAACGAAAAACAGGGCCAATACTACAATAATTATTATCAGTCCGCCCAGTCCAATGGTTTGCTGTGCAGAATTAAGGCCTAAAAATCCGGTTGGTGTTATTGGGGCTGTATTCTCTTCTTCAACAATTTCAACACAATTTCCTTCTTCACAAACCATATCTGTGCCGCAGGAATTTCCGCTTAACAATTCAAAGTTACAGAATCCCTTATTGCATGAATCAATTGTACAGGGATTATTGTCTTCACAATTAACACTATCGCATTTGTCATTCAGGTTTGTTCCTTCTCCAAAACTATTGTCTGAAAGAGGAACTGTATCAGGACATTCTTCCAAAGTAATGCTTTTTAAAGCGCTTATTGCAATTCCGCTTCTTGCAACAAACTCGTATTTTCCAACTTCATCAAAAACAAAAAAAGTGTTTCCGTCCGCACCAGTTGTTTTCTTGGCAACCTCGTTCCTGTTGTGAATAACAGCAACCTCTGCACCTGCAACAGGATTTTCATTAATATTTACAACGCCAACACTGATTTCCTTGCCTGTGCAATTGCCTATTAACTGAATCAAAAGGCTTCCTCCGCCGGAGCCGCCTCCGCCTCCACCGCCGCCTCCTCCGCCGCCCCCGCCTCCGGGTGCAGCGCAAGTTCCGCAGTCAGTAGAACAACTTCCACAATCTTCGCTTCCATTACAGCTTCCGTCTCCGCAAGTTGCAGGGCATATCCCACAATCATCTGCACAATTAGAACAGTCTTCGCCTGAATTGCATAATCCGTCTCCGCAGACAGGCCCTGTTCCAAGTGCAAGGTCTAACATTGTTGTTTTTCCGTTTTCAAAGGTTGCTTCCGCAACTTTATTGTCATTCAAATAAAATTCTATTGTGTCCCCTGCCCTTGAACTGTTTGGATCTTCAACATAGAAAATATTTGGATAATAGCCGTAAGTTCCGCTTGTAGAAACAGTATTTGCAACATTAATATTGTTGATTTTTGCCACTATTGAAGCATTATCTGCAGGCGCTCCGTTAATAGTAACAGTTCCATAGAATTGGTTTGGAATTCCGGGCACGGCATAAACTGCTGTAAATAAGAATAAAGAGAAAATCAGCAATGAAACATATTTCAAACTCATTAATACCACTCTATTAAGTTAATAAATGAAAAGAAAGAAATAAAAAGGAAATGGATTGGCTTATGGCATTATGCCGCCGCCGGTCCATCTGCATTCAAAGTCGGAGTTCCAGATGCAAGTTGTTGCAGGAGCATAACTGTCCAGAACATCCATTTCTACCCAGTAGCCTCTTCCTGCATACATTCTGTCCATGCATGCCTGCGGGCTGTCGTCAGCGCATGCATTCAGGCCAAGCCACTGTGCATTATGGTTTCCGCAGTTGATATAACTCCACAATGAACTCCATTTTGGATATCCTTCCTGGGTATCAACCAATGAGTTCAATGAACAGTATACCTTGTCTCCGTATATGTATCTGTCCGGGAAGTTGAATGCGTCTCCGCATACAAAGTCAAAGTCTCCCCATTCGTACAATTCCCAGCTTGACCCATAGTATCCTATGAGATTCCAGCCCGGAACAAGGTTTCTGCTTGGAGGTGTTGTCTGCGGACTGAATAGGCTTCCTCCTAAGGTCAGCCATTCTTCATCCAGCTTCTCAAATACCCAATAACCCCATCCTGGTGTAATGTCCCCAAGATTGTCATTGGCTATTCCGTCCGGTGTGAAAACACACCATTCGTCTGCGCAGATTTCATTGCTTGGATCGTATGCCCATACAGAGTCTACTCCATTGGTGTCCTTAAAGACTTCCTCTGGAGAATCGTTCAACAATACGAACGGCACTGAAATCAAATTCCACTTTTTGAACAATGGAATATCAAACTTGGTTCCGTCTACCTTGAACTTTTCAATGTCCAGGTCTGCTTCGTTTGTATTTCCCAGTGCATCCACACAATAGTATTCTAATTCGTGCTCTGAATCTTCCTTGAACATAAACTGATTCAATTCATATTCCAGGCAGCAGAAATCCTTTTCGTGCAGTTCGCTGGGTGTTAAAATTCCTTGGTATTCACTGCAGTATTCCTGTGTCCAGTCGTCTCCGTCCAATTCTACATTGAAACAGACTGTTTCATGGTCTACTGGGTGTGGTTCTCCGTCAATACAATCCATTGAAATCGGTGTCAGAGTTGTTACTTCCCAGCAGTCTATTGAATCTTCTGTCTGGTCCCAGCAGTGTTCATTTGCCTCCGGATAGAAGAAACTGACAGGATCTCCGTTCAATCCCGGAGTCCACAAATCCTTCGGCTCTCCCACTGTTTTTACTGGGGTTGGAGGAGTATTTTCAACAAAAACACACTGCTTGTGCAATGCTGTCTTGTCAACATTGTCCTTTGCCTCTATCTCTATCAAGTGGCAGGATTCCTCGTTAATATTGAACGGATTATTATATTCATCCAATACTGTCCAGTCGCCTGTGCCCTCTGCTTCCTGGCAAATATCCTGATTTGCACAGAATTCATCCGCAACAAGGCTAACCCTGTACTTTACTTCCTGAACTCCGCTTGGATGCGGTTCTGGATCATATGCTCCCGCATAAATGTCTGTCAGGGAGTTAATCCATTCCTTTCCGTCTTCTGTAAAGAAAGGCCCGCTGTAATCTTTTGTTATTACAGGCGGTGTCTTGTCCACAATGAACATTTCAACATCTGTTGCAGTGTTTCCCAATGCATCCCAGCATTCAACAACCAAACTATGGCAGCTTTCTTCCGGGAATGTTATTGGAAAGTCTTCTCTCCAGACAGGTGTTATTTGTGTGATTTCAACTGTTGGATTGGTTAAACAATCCGGAATAACCCTGTATGTCCAGTGGCAGTAAACATCGTCTACCGCGCAAATGTCTCCGCCATCAACTGCTTCAACATCGATTGTTGTTGCCGTGTCCACATAGCAGATATCTTCGCTCTGCGGCCTTGGCGGGCACTGGCCGTAGTATGGCTCGTTTAATGTCTTTATTATTTCCGGCCCTTCTGTATCAACCTTGTAGTACTGTACGTGAACTGCACTTTTCTTTTCCACTGCATCCTGGCAGTAGTATTCAAGGTTGTGCTTTGAGTCTTCCTGGAAATAGAACTCAAGCGGTTCCTGCTCTATTGCGCTAACGCAGCAATAGCCCTCTGCATTGAGTTCTCCTTCACAATAGTCTTCCGTGATATATCCCCAGTCCGGGTAATCATAAGAAACCTTGAAGCACAGCTCTTCATCTCCTGAAGGGTGTGGCTGTTGGTCTTCGCACCACATTGTTATCGGCATGTACTGTGTTATCCAGTGGAAGTCTCCGTCCGGATTTTCTTGAGTCATGAAGTCTTGGTCTCCGCTGTCCGGAAGTGCATTGCCGTTGTCCTTGTACACTTCTGGAGCTGTCTTGTCCACGAAGAAGCAATTAACCTCGTGCTCTCCGATATTTCCTAATTCGTCCACTGCAAAGAATTCTATTCTATGGCAGCTTTCGTCAATGTCGCTGATTGGTCCTGTGTATTCCTGGAAAGCGCCTTCCATATACTGTCCTTCTCTGCATAGTTCATCTGGATTCCAGCAGACTTCGTCGTCCTGCGGAGTTATTACATAATAGATTGTTTCATTGCCTACTGCGCACGGCGCATCAGGCAGATCATTTGATGTTATTGTTATTTCTGTTACTGTATCAATCCATTCTACTGTTCCGCCTTCTGTTTTGATTACTTTCTTAGGCTCTGAAATTGTTTTTTCTACTGTTGGCCCTGAAGAATCAACATAGAATGTTTCAATGTCTTCAGCACAGTTTCCCAATGCATCGCAGCATTCCACATAAAGTTCGTGCTGTGTTTCATCATAGAACTTAATGTCGAAAGGAGCTTCTAATTCATAGCCGCCTCTCATTGGCTCTCCGTCCAAGAGATAGTGCCAGTCGCATGTTACCTGATCAACTGCACAGTCATATGTTGGGTCGTCTACTGCATTAATGCTAATCGTTGTTCCTTCTTTGCCTTCCCAGTCCATTATCCAGCATTCATCGCCTTCTCCAGGAGGGCAGTCCCCTACCTGTGGCCCTGTCATTGTTTTTACAATGATTGGAGGCTGGGAGTCAACCCTGAAAAAGTATATGTATTCGTCGCTTGTGTTTCCCAATGCATCCCTGCAGAAATAATTAAGGCCGTGCCTTGAATCTTCTTCAAAGATAATTGTTTTGTCTGCATCTTCGCAGCAATAGCCTTTTTCCATATATCCGTTGCAATATGCTGCTGTCAGGTCAAACGGGCTAACATCATAGCTTATCTGATAGCAAACCTCGTTATTGTTTACCGGGTGAGGCTCTCCGTCTGTACAGGTCATTGTTACTTCTGTTACATGGTCTCTTACCCACCAGTCACAATCAGTGCCTTTTTCACACACGAGGTTTGGGTCTCCGACTATAATGTCTCCTGTTGGAGCCTGGTCTTCAACATAGACACACTGGTATTTTGGCTCTTCAACATTTCCAAGAGCATCCCTGCTCTGGAACACCAATAAGTGGCATGACTCTTCCTGTTTTGTGAAAGGCCCTGTATATTCCTGCCATTCGCACGGAATACAGTCTGCCTGTTCTTCTCCTTCTTTTGGTGTTATCCATCCGTGCCAGCAGTCATCCGGCTGGCATAATTCTTCGTTTTCACATGCTTCATTATTTTCTAAAACTATATCATAATATCTTGTTTCTCCGTTGTCTATTGCGCATATTTCTCCGCCGTCAACCCTGTCCAATGTTATTGGTGTTGAGGTTGTAATCCAGTGCGGATACGGTGCAGGATCGTTAATGTTTGCCGGGAAACTCGGCAATCCATAAGTCTTTGTTGTCTCCGGAGGAGTAGTATCTACTCTGTCTGTTTCTGTTACGACTGTCTTGTTTCCTACGACATCAGTACACTCTATGCTGATTACATGCACTGAGTCTTCATCAAATCCGAATTCGTCGCTCCAGTCAAATGTTTCGGGCTCAAATGTTTCATAAATTGCGGTTTGTTCTTCTCCGCCGTCAACTGTGTAGGTTACTTCACAGTAATCAAGTCCCAAGTCACATTCCTCATTCTCGGTTGCACTTGTGCTGATTGTTGTGTTTTGGGTTATCCACCAGCCACAGGCTTCGTTATTAAGCCCTTGGAACGGACCTTCGTTACAACCTGCAACATCTATCAATATTTTGGGTGTTCCAACTTCTTTTGTGATTATTGGGGCTGTGCAATCAATGCTGACCGGGAGATTGACAGTGTCTCTGTCTCCTGTTGGATAAGCATCATCGATTGTTACTGCTATAAATTCACTTGCGCAGGCATCCGAGCTCATTACTGCATCAAAAGTGAAATCAAGATTCTCAGTTGGAGAAATTTTAGCCGGGTTGGAAAGGCCTGTTACATAAATACATCTGTCTTCGTAAGAGAACAAAGTCCATCCTGCAGGTGCGAGTCCGCAATCAAAGTCCGAGATTCCTGCCAGTGCCTTGTAAATTTCAACCTGCAGGATTTCATCAGTGCTGCCAACATCGTTTGCAACATTTACTGTGAATGTGTTTCCGAGGGAATCACAGTTTGTCATATCGGGATCTATTGTGACGGTTGCTGTGTGTTCTGCAAAAGCCGGAATGGCCAGCATTAGCATGCAAAGGAATATGAGCGGAATCTTGGAATTAAAAATTCCTCCCCCCGAAAAATTAGAAAAAGATTTATGGTTTTGTTTACTCAATATTTCCATTCACAATACCCCCGTTTTTAACAGATAAATATCTGTACAGCTATAAAATGAGAAGCTTGTTTTTAAATACCTTTTCTTTTAGTCGAACAAATTAACAAAAAAAAAAAATTTAAAAAAATTTTAATGCGACGCCAAAAAGCGTAAGCAAAAAAATAAAAAAAACCAAAAAACAGCAAAATTAATTCCAAACACTGGGAACATTAGATTTAAAAAAGGGTTTTTTTAACTAATTAACTATGGAGAGTGTTGTTTTGGCCTGTGCTGAATCCAATGGAAAGGTTTTGATAGGAGACAAGCTTTTAACCAAGCTTTCTCCATTACAGCAAAAAATACTCAATAACCTTGCTGCAAAGCCAATGACATTATGCGAATTAAGCGAAAAAACAGGCTCAAGCGTTCACACAATAGGAAAACAGCTCTCACTTTTACAATTCAGAACAAAATACAATTCTCTTCACAGAAAAGGCATTTCTTCTCCTCTTGTAAAAAAGCAGAAAGAAGCCGGACTAAAAACAACCTATTTTTTGAACGGCACAGAATAATTTTTTTTAAGTCTTTTTTCTTCTCAGGGCTCTTGTTTCCCTTAATGCATTTTTAACATACTCTGCAAGAGAATACTTTATGCTGTAAGTATTGCCAAGAGGCCTTGGCTTCTCCCCCATTCTGGCCCTCTGCAAAAAATCCTTGCAGGCATTCCACGATTCCAAAGCCTCTTCTGGCTTTGCATCTTCAATTACCTCTGCGGTTTCTTCAAGCATCAAAGCACTGGCATGCTCCAAAAAATCAAGCTCTCCAGGGCTCAAAGCAATTTGTTTTGCACGAAACGCATTTTTTGCCCTTTCCAAATTC
>Ga0066639_10003836_pt1 | contig 12950 bp, 11 predicted proteins | sample CryGeyCG2114_010_2_FD_59504 | JGI IMG/M metagenome (GOLD analysis project Ga0066639, IMG submission 59504) | Groundwater microbial communities from aquifer - Crystal Geyser CG10_big_fil_rev_8/21/14_0.10 | ecosystem: Environmental > Aquatic > Deep subsurface > Groundwater | place: USA: Utah...
CAAACTCCGGAAGACTTCCGTTGTGGAACGCGAAAACCTGACCCGGCTCCAGGGTAAAGGAAACTTCAAAAGGTTCCCTCACTTTTTCCCAGTTTATGCTTGAAGGATTTAGGGTGTTTTTTTCAACCACAAGATCCCCCGTGTCTTCTTTAAGGTAGTGCAGCGCCAAAAGAATGTTATCGGCGAATATTGAAGATCCATACGCATCCGGTAGTCGGGTTTTCAGATCTAGTTCTTTTTGGGCCAGAACTTTTCCCTTTGTTGGGGATTTTGACGAAAAAAGAGACGACGCTCCTCGCGTCTGGAAAGATACAAGAAACACCATTGTGCATAAAATAGCGCCTAAAAAGGCTTTTTTCCTCATATTTTTTTCCATAAAAAAATTCTCTGCTTGCGCAGAGAATAGTATGGATATTATACTATGCAACGACTCACAAGTCAACCCTAGTTTGACTACTCTTTGAGGCTAAAATAGTCTGTTCGGACATGGCGGATAAAATGAAGGATATGTTCGTATAGTTCATCCGGATCATACAGAGGCCAACAGTGGTTGCCCTCGATCAATATGAGTTTGGAATTGGGAATCCTCCGATAGAACTCCTCAGCGTATTTTTTAGGAAAAATGTCATCCTTTTCTCCCCATAGGATGAGGGTGGGAACCGTAACTTTGTGAAAATGTGAGAAATTGGTAGATACGACTTTTCTTCCTATTTTTACCAGTCGTGAAATGGAAAACAGGTTTTGAGCGAGATTTTGGAAAAAAATTTTTCCCACGACCAACGTGGTTTTGACTTTCCCATATCTCACAAGATCAATGGTTGCTTCGTTCACTGAGACAACATATAGTGCGTCCAATAATGAGTGGTGAGTTATTCCCGCGGAATCAATCAGGATTAACCGTGAAACATTGGGATTGGCAACAGACATATGAAGGGCAATTCCTCCTCCAAAAGAATATCCTATCAGACCGACCCGTTTCAGATCCAACTCGCGCAGGAAGGTATTGAAAAAATTTGCATACTCTGGCAAGCCCCAAACGTCCCGCGGCAATGGGGAGCTCCCGAACCCCGGGATATCCGGAGCGATCACATGGTACTGTTCGGACAGTTTTTCAAGCAATTTTTTAAATGTAAGAGCACCCAGTAATCCGCCGTGTAAAAAAAATAACGGCTCACCACTTCCTGCAGTATAATATGCCATCCGTCCATAAGAATTTGTGTAAAAATGCTTTCTCAAACGCATATAGGATGAGTATATACCACTTCGTCTTGATTTTGCGAAGTAGTATATGCCTACCGCAGCTCACATGGAAATTTTATCAACCTTATACTCAAAGTACTCTCCAAAATCAAAACTTCGTTAGGTATTATGCCCGTTGGATACTGAAAGCGGAGGGGCATAATCATTTTCAAAATAGAAAAATAGTTTCTTTTTACAATTTAAAAGCGAAGGGGTATAATGGCTTATATGGATTCAAGTAATCTAGGGGCCATGCGTCATTCATGCGAACATATCCTCACACAAGCGATGATAAAACTGTTCCCTGGGATTAAAATGGCAATGGGCCCGGCGACGGACGAAGGGTTTTACTTTGACTTCGAGTACAACGGAAAAATTTCTGACGAAGATTTTCCGAAAATCGAAAAGGAAATGGCGAGTATTGTGAAAAGAAATCTGCCTATAGCTCAAAAAAACCTAATGATGGAAGAGGCCCGCTCTCTCTTTAAGGAAAATCCTTATAAAATGGAGTGGCTGGATGAAATTGAAAAAAAAGGGGAAAAGGTTTCAGTGTACTGGACAGGGGACAAATTCGTTGACCTATGTTCAGGACCCCATGTCGCCTCAACGGGAAAAGTCGGTCCTTTCAAATTACTTTCTGTAGCCGGAGCTTACTGGAGGGGAGATTCCAAAAATAAGATGCTTACGCGGATTTACGGGACCTGTTTCCCAACAAAAGAAGAACTGGACAAATTTCTCTGGCAGACGGAAGAAGCAAAAAAACGAGACCATCGAAAGTTGGGGAAAGAATTGGGGTTCTATCTTATAACAGATGACGTCGGAGCCGGTCTAATATTGTGGAAGCCTAAAGGAGCCATCATCCGAAGAATTATGGAGAATTTTATTATGGAGGAACAATCAAAAAGAGGCTTCAAAATAGTTTTTTCCCCCCATATAGGCAAAAAGCAACTATGGATAACCAGTGGACACTGGGATTTATACCGGGACAAAATGTATGCGCCGATGAAAATCGACGATGTGGAATACATGGTGAAACCGATGAACTGTCCCATGCACATGATGATTTATCGGTCAGAATTGCACTCATGGAAAGAACTTCCTTTACGCATCGCAGAAGACGCCTCAGTGTATCGCTACGAACAGGCAGGCGAACTATCAGGAATGGTTAGAGGACGGTATCTTACTCAAGACGATGCTCATATTTTCTGTACTGAAGAACAGGTTACCCAGGAATTTATAGATGTAATGGATTACGCTTTCTTTTTTCTTAAGGCATTTGGTATTAATGATTATTATATGCAACTTTCCATCCGTGACCCCAAGAATAAAAATAAATATCTGGGCTCAGACGAAATTTGGCTTCGAGCCGAACAAAAAATTAAAGATGCTGTAACGGAAAAGAAAGTCCCATTTATAGTGAAGGAAGGAGAAGCGGCCTTTTACGGACCGAAACTGGATTTTATGATTAAAGATTCGCTTGGGCGGGAATGGCAGTGTGGAACAATCCAAATCGATTTTATGCTACCCGAACGATTCAAGCTTGAATATACCAATTCTACCGGGAAGAAACAGAGGCCCGTCGTGATTCATCGAGCAATCGCAGGTTCCTTAGAAAGGTTTTTTGCAATATTAGTCGAACACTATGCCGGAGCCTTTCCTCTGTGGTTGGCTCCTGTCCAAGTCGTCATATTGCCAGTAAGCGACATGTATCTGGACTTTGCTCACCGCGTGCTCGCGAACCTTACCAAACAGGGTTTCCGCTGCGAAGTCAATTCTGAGAACCAGACGTTGGGAAAGAAAATCCGACAATCCACCTTGCAAAAAGTTCCCCATATGGTTATAATTGGAGATAGAGAGGTGGAGAAGTCTAAAGATAAGGATTTATATGTTTCGGTACGAACACGAACGGGAAAAGATTTAGGAATGATGGATATTGAGATATTTATCAAAAAGTTACAAGAACTTATTGAGAAACGCGCATTATAACAGACCAAAACGAAAGTTTTATGCTCTGAATTATCGCATAGAGGCACTGACTCTTCGCGTAATAGATGAGGCTGGAAAACAAATTGGCGTTATTCCAAAACAGGAAGCATTGCGAACTGCGCAGGATAAGGAGTTGGATCTGGTCCTGATAGCGCCGAATGCAAACCCGCCTGTTGCAAAAATTATCGATTTCAGGAAGTTTTTGTATCAGGAAGAAAAAAAGCAAAAAGAAGCACGAAAGGGAATAAAGAAAAGCATTGTTAAGGATATAAAGTTATCATTGTTCATTGGTCCCGCGGATTTGGAACGATTGGTTAATAAGGGAAAAGGGTTTCTAGACTCCGGCAGTCAGGTGAGACTCAATTTGGGACTGAAGGGCAGGGAACTAGGTAAAAAACCCATGGCGTTTGATTTGATAAAACGGGTCATCGGAATGATGGGTGACATAAATATTTCAAAGGAACCCAAGATCGAAGGCCGCGTGATCCGTGCAGTTATTGCCAGAAAAAAGAGTTAATAAAAACTATGAAACAAAAAACAAGAAAATCAGCGGTAAAACGCTTCAAAATAACCAAAAAAGGGAAAGTCCTTCATCGGTCTCATTACCTGAGGCATTTGAGATCCAAAAAATCCAAACGAAGCATTCGGGGACTGAAACAAATGAAGGTAGTTACGGGAAAATATGAAAAAAAGATAAAACGCATGTTGGGGATAAAATAATTTTTTTACATGTATGGTACGAGTAAAAGGAGGAGTCACCACACGAAGGAGACATAAAAAAGTTCTCCACCAAGCAAAGGGTTACTGGATGACCCGGCACAAACAGTTTAAAAAAGCCAAAGAGGCAGTCCTTCATGCCGGAGAATACGCGTTTGCTGGACGAAAGAAAAGGAAAAGGGATATGAGAAAATTGTGGATTATAAGACTGAATGCAGCAGTTCGTCAGTCCGGATTAACATATAACGAATTCATTCACCTTTTGAAGACTAAACAAATCGAACTCGATAGAAAAATACTCGCTCGGATTGCATCAGAGTATCCAAAACACTTCGAAAAAATAATCACGAACATAAAATAAGTGAGCGTTCCAAAATAGAATTTGAGCGGGTGTAGTATATAATTACCATATGGACGACGTAAGTAAACTGTCCGCGAAGTTCGAGACTGACATCAAATCTGTTCGCACTTATAAAGAAGCAGAGGCACTTGCCATGACATATTTGGGAAGAAACGGCCACATCAACTCCCTTTTGAAAACAATGAAAGATCTCCCTACTGAAAAAAGAAAAGCTCTCGGATCCTCCGTAAATGAAATTAAAAAATCCATTGTAGAGCATATTGAGAAAAAACGAAAAGAGCTCATGAAAAAAATGGAGGAAGAGACAGATATAGACGTAACGCTTCCTGGAAAAGCATACCCTGCAGGTAGCCTTCATATGGTTACCCTTGCCATTGAAGAAATCAGCCGCATTTTTGAGAAGCTGGGATTCGTCCGGATGTCATACCCAGAGGTGGAATGGGAATATTATTCTTTTGAAGCCCTCAATATGCCAAAAAACCACCCCGCCCGCGACGATTTTGAAAGTTTTTTTATTGATACTCCTTCCCATGATGATTTTGGGAAGATGGTCCTTTCGCCCCACACTTCGTCAGGTCAGGTGCGCGAGATGCTCAGGGTAGGGGCGCCTCCCATCCGGATGATCAATATAGCTAAGTGTTATCGGCCTAACTGGGACGTAACCCATACCCCTATGTTCCATCAATTCGAAGGACTGTGCGTTGATAAAGGAATCACTATTGCAAATCTAAAAGGAACCATTGACTATTTTGTGAAGGAATTTTTCGGGAGGCAGAGGAGTATCCGCTTGAGACCGTTTCACTTTCAATTCACCGAACCCTCATTTGAAATTGATGTATCCTGCGGAATCTGTTTGGGGAAGGGAACCATACGCAACGAAAAATGTAAGGTGTGCAAATCGGGTTGGCTTGAGCTTGCAGGAGCCGGGATGGTCCACCCAAATGTATTGAAAGCCGGCGGGATAGACCCCGACGAATTCTCAGGATGGGCGTTCGGATTTGGGATAGAGCGTCCCATGATGATGAAAGAGGGTTTGAAATTAAACGACATGCGAATCATGTACAGCGGCGACATCCGCTTTTTGGAACAGTTTTAATGTATGAATATTAAAATCACCCACAACTGGCTTTTGGAATACTTGGATACGAACGCTACTCCGTCTGAAATACAGGAGTATTTATCCCTATGTGGTCCGTCCGTTGAGAGGGTGGAGAAAGTTGGAAATGATTACATATATGATATTGAGATTACCTCCAATCGGATCGATACTGCGTCTGTGTTTGGGATAGCTCAGGAATGCCTTGCTATTCTTCCACAGTTTGGAAAACGCGCGGAGCTAAAATACAATCCTTTGACTAAATATGGATTTCCCTCTATCCAACAGCAGGGTGACCGAACCTTGAAGGTGAAAATAGAAGGGAATCGTTTATGCTCTCGATTCGCTGCCATCGTCCTTAAAATTGACAGTGTGGGCAAATCTCCCGAATTCATGCGCAAAAGGCTTGAGCTTGTGGGAATCAAATCCATCAATGCTGTCGTTGACATTTCCAACTATCTGATGGTTTCCTTAGGACAACCCACCCATATCTTTGACTTTAAGAAGATTCTACACGGATCCATGCGGATGAGGGAAAGTTTGCGAGGGGAAAAAATTCAAACTCTGGACGAAAAAGAAGTTGTGCTTCCTGGCAGAGATATTGTTATTGAAGACGGATCAGGAAAACTCATTGATTTGTGTGGAATCATGGGAGGACTCCACTCGTCCGTCACCTCAAAAACCAAGGAGATTCTTTTATTTGTGCAGACGTATAATAAGGAAAAGATTCGCCGCACATCCATGATGACGGGTCAGAGAACCATCGCGGCAACATATTTTGAAAAAGGTCTGGATGAAGAGAGGGTTGAACCAACGCTGTCATTTGGCGTTGAACTCCTCAAACAGTTTGTCAATGCGTCAATCGCTTCTGTCCTCTATGATATATATCCTCATCCGTATAAAGAAGGAGCCGTCGAATTTTCTCTCCTTGACATCGAAAAAATCATCGGTGTTTCCATAGAGGCAAAAACCAGCCAACGGATCCTTAAATCACTTGGATTTGGAATCGAAGATTCGAACGGGGAGACCGTTCGGTTAAGAATTCCCTCCTATCGCAGGAACGACATTGATATTAAAGAAGACGTTATAGAGGAAATCGCCCGGATATATGGATATCAAAATATCCCCTGTGTTATTCAATCGCCCTCTCACATACAACAACCCTTGGAAACAGAGCGGTTATTTACCTATCAACAAAAGATAAAATATGCATTAAAACACTTCGGTCTTCACGAATCTTTGAACTATTCACTGGTTTCAAAAATTCTTGTCGAGAGCATGCAGGGAGACATCAAGAAACACTTAAAGCTTATGAACTCCATCTCTGAGGAAATCGCATATCTGAGAACATCCCTGTTACCCTCCCTCATTAAGAATATGAAGGAAAACGAAGGAAAAAGGGAAGAGTTAAGATTTTTTGAGATTGCCAAAACCTATCACCCACGGGCGACTGATCTCCCACATGAAATTTATAAATTATCAATCGCGGTGAATACATCTTTTTACGATTTGAAAGGAATCATCGAGGCGCTCTTCAGGGAATTCCACATCCACAACGTGGAAATGAAACTAGAAGATGCATCTCCGATTCTTTCTACCAAAACCCAGCTGTCAATTTTTGCGCCCGAGGTAGGGAAGCTGGGTCTTTTTGGAAAATTGAAGCCGGAGACCTCCTCTTACTTTGGTTTTAAAAAAGACGTATACGTAGGAGAAGTGGATTTATTACCGTTCATAAAGCTCTGTAAAATTTTACCTGTCTATCAACAAATTAACCCTTATGCAACAATAAAACTCGACCTGACAATTCCCATGAACAAACAAAGAACATTTGCGGTTATAAAAGATCTCTCGTTCAAGTCTTCGGAACTTCTGACAAAACTGGATGTGGTATCCATGTATCAGGATAACATTACGCTACGATTCTATTTCGCCTCTAGAGAAAGGAACCTCACAGAAGGAGAAGCAAAGGGAGAGTTGGAGAAGATAAAAAATATACTGGGATTTAAGATTTAGGATTCAAGATTTAAGAGTCGAATCACAAATCACAAAATTCAAATCTACAAATCAAATACAAAATTCAAATAATAAAATCTAAAACGTTTTAATATTTGTGATTTGTTATTTGAACTTGATTGGTTATTTGAACTTTGTTATTTGAATTTATTCTTAAATTAATCAGCGGGCGATGAGGAAATAGTTGGCGTAGACGCCGGGGTTGGCGTCGCATAATCCCACGGCTTATTTATTCCGAATCTAATCGTTGAGTCCCCATTCTTATCTTTTTGATTCCACGCTATTATTTTCAATTCGTATACCCCATCTTCTAGAGAGATGGATTCGTTAATCTCTTTATTATCCCCATCAATACTTTTTATTTCTTGACCGTTCAGATACATCTTAATGTTTTTAATCGGTTCTATCGAGGTTATTTTAACCTTAACCTCGACATCCTTTGACGTGAGCGTTTGTTTATCCGAAGGATTCTTTATCGAGACGATGACGGAATCTGAGGATGAGTCTGATGTTTCGGTCGGAGCATGGTATTTTGAATCCGATTGATCTTTTTCCCATGCATTAATCGTCTCCTGCCATCGGTTCTTTCCATCGGTAGAAACCGGATCATTTTCTGTTATTACGATGAATTCTTTCTCCTCAAAATTACCTGTTTTTATTTCGACCTCATTCGCTAATTTTCCGTTGGACTTCGAAATTTTCAGCTTTTTATAATAGGAGGATACATCCTTCGGTTCTGTTCCTTCAATGAAATATTCAGAGCGTGTTGGATAGCCTTCCTTTGGTAACCCACCAAACAGTGCATCGATCTCTACTGTCTTTACCTTGTTGGGTTTATCCATGATCCCATCGTGATAGGTTTTTAGAAGTTCGCCCATGATCCGATACCAAATAGGGGATGCTCCGGTTGCGCCGGACGCAATCTTTGGATTCATCGCTGAGTTGTCATTATTCCCCACCCATACTCCAACGGTGATATCCTTCGTATATCCTATTGCCCAGTTATCCTTTTTATCATCCGTGGTTCCGGTTTTCACTGCAACGGTTTTCCCTGGTATATTTAGGTAGGAATTGGGGCCAAACACTGCTAACCGGGAATTGTTATCGGAGAGTATATGGGAAATCAGAAAAGCGACTTCCGGAGAAAATACTTTTTTTTCTTTCGCACGCACTTGTTTGTAGATGGTTTTCCCCTTAAAATCCGTTACCTCAACGTAAGAGGATATTTCCTTTTTTAATCCACTGTTCGCAAAAATTGTGAAGGCGCAGGTCATATCCAACAACGTGGATTCTCCTCCTCCGAGCGTGACTGCCAAACCATATCTTGCCATATTTTCATCGGTTGGAGCAAATCCTCCCAATCCCATATCAGAAGCTTTCTGGAGGAAATCCCGTATTCCGACCATCGCTAGAAGTTTTACCGCAGCGACGTTTATTGAGTTTCCCAAACCAAATCGCAGCTGCATAGGGCCACGGTATTTGCCATCATAGTTCTCTGGAATGTAATCTTTATCGCCTTGATTGGGAAAGACGGTCTTCACGTCCATAATGGGAGTCGCTGCAGTATACCCTTTTTCAAAAGCAAGAGCATAGGTGATTGGTTTTATCGATGATCCCGGCTGCCGAAGCCCCAGTGCCGCGTTGAACTTCCCGAATTTTTCGTCATTGAAGTCATAGGATCCAACCATGGCGAGGATTTCTCCGGTTTTCGAATCAAGTACTACCACCGCCCCATTTCCCACATTATAGTCTTCGAGTTTTCCAATTTCCTCCTTGACTACTTTTTCTGCAATTTTTTGGACTTCTAGGGAAAGGGTCGTTTTTATTTTAACCCCCTGCTCAATCAGTTTGCCTCCATATTCTTGTTCGATCTGATCCTTCACGAAGAAAACAAAGTGGGGTGCATTGATGGCGAGTTTGGGTGAGGTAAACCGAACAGCTTCAAGCTTCTTAAGGGCGTCTTTTTCCTGTTCTTTCGTTATATATTTATCTTCCCTCATCCTACGCAAGACATCCTGTGCGCGAAATTTCCAGGCGTCGTTTTTTCCGATATAGGGAGAATAGTAAGGGGGATTCTGGGGAAGTCCTGCTACGATGGCGGATTCGACTAAATTAAGATCCTTTGGTTGTTTTCCGAAATACCCCAGGGATGCCGTACCCACCCCATAGTAACTTCCACCGTAGGGAGCTTCGTTCAAATACATCTCGAGTATCTGGTCCTTGGTGTATCGCCTCTCCACTTCAAAAGCAAGGATCATTTCCTTTATTTTTCTTGACGGGGTTCTGCGTGCATCCAAGAGCACATTCTTGATAAGCTGCTGTGTAATGGTCGAACCTCCCTCTAATCTCCCCTTAAAGACGATGTTAAAAGCGGCACGTAAGATCCCTCCTTCAGATATCCCCTTATGTTTATAAAAATTTTTGTCTTCAACCGCGATCGTTGCTTGTTTTAGGTACGTTGACATTTCCGAAAATTTTACGGGAACCCTGTTTTTGTCCTTATACATCTCGTAAAGGGTTTTGCCATCCCTATCATAATACACCGTCGAGTACCCGCTCGTCTGGGACAGCTTCCCAGGAGAGGGCAAGTCTTTTGCATACCATGCGAATATAAGGAAAGAGAAGATGAACCCAACGACGATGCAACCGATGAGGGATACCAACGCGAGGTAGATAAGCCTCTGTTTCATATACTGTCTGCGTATGGACATTCTTCGCGAGCTATACATGGAAATAGTATATAATATTGTGTATGGTGAGTATACGGCGAATGAAAAAAGAAAACGTATGGAAAATCATTGTTGTGGTTTCATCTATCCTTCTTATCCTGACATCTTTTGCACCTATGCTTTTTATAAGATAACCATGGTTTGATATGATGTTGAACCAAGGGATTGAATCGCTTCCGAACACCAGCCACCTTACCATAAAAAAATTAAAACATCTCAATATCCATACGGTCTATGATCTGATTAACTACGTCCCGTTTCGGTATGAAGATTTTTCTATCCTTTCCAAAATCGGTAGGGTACAGCCGGGAGAAACCATCACCGTGCAAGGAATGATCGCCAACGTAAAAAACCAATATACGAGAAGCAGGATTACCATCCAGAAAGTTACCCTTCAAGACGATACCGGAACTATTGAGATTATCTGGTACAACCAACCGTATTTGACTCGAATTTTAAAAGTTGGAAGCTTTTTATCTGTTTCCGGTACGGCGGACAAATCCTTTTCCCGATTAACGATCCAGCCAAAAGAGTATGAAGTTATACCGAGGTTATCTTCTGAGACTATCCATACCGCACGGATCGTTCCCGTTTATTCGGAAACCTATGGTCTTTCCACAAGGACGATCCGAGAAAAAATGTATCGAGCTTTGGTGTCTATCCCAAAGATTCCGGAGTACCTTCCGGTTGAAATCGTCCGCGATAACGAACTCACTGATGTCGATAGCGCACTGCGCCAAATCCATTTTCCCTCGTCGCTTAGCGCGTCGGAGCGCGCGCGGGAAAGACTCGCATCCGATGAGCTATTCATCATTCAACTCTCCTCTCATCTTTTGAAAAAAGAATGGGCTTTACAAAAACCTGACTATCGCTTCACCCTAAAGGGCGAGCAAGAAAAAAAACTAAGTACATTTGTTTCTGAGCTCCCATTTGAATTAACTTCGGCCCAGAAACGCGTGGTTGAGGAAGTGAAAACGGATATGCTAGATGTAAAACCTATGAATCGGTTTATCCAGGGAGATGTCGGGTCAGGCAAAACCGTTGTCGCGGGAATCGCCAGCTTGATCGCTTTACTGAATGGAACACGAACCTTACTTATGGCTCCAACGGAAATCCTAGCCACTCAACACTATCAAACGTTCTGTCTCCTTTTTAAAAATACTCCTTTCCGAGTCGGATTACATACCGGATCCAAAAAACTAAAAAAGAACCCACTGGACTTCGATATCGTCATTGGTACTCATGCGCTTATCAGTCAGAATATGGCGTTTAGAAAAGTCGGGTTGGTGGTCATTGACGAACAGCAGAGATTTGGAGTCATGCAGAGATCTCTCCTCAAGAAAAAAGGGGGTTCCCCCCATCTATTGACGATGACTGCAACTCCGATTCCCAGGACCGTCGCACTAACCCTATATGGAGAACTGGATCTTTCAGTGATCGACGAAATGCCAAAAGGTCGCATTCCGGTAAAAACGTATCTCGTTCCTCTTGCCAAAAGAAACTCCGGATATCTCTGGATGAAAAAGAAAATCAGGGAAGAGAGTATACAGATATTCATCGTGTGTCCGTTGATTGAGGAATCGCAAATGGAAACCATGAAATCCGTGAGGGCAGTAAAAAGCGAGTTTGAGCATCTTAAAAATGAGGTATTTTCGGGATTCAATGTGGGGCTCTTACACGGGAAAATGAAACCAAAGGAAAAAGACCGTATCATGGAAGAGTTTAAAAAACATGAGTACGATATCTTGGTGACAACACCGGTCGTTGAGGTCGGGATAGATATCCCAAATGCAACGATTGTGTTAATCGAGGGTGCAGAGCGTTTCGGACTTGCCCAATTGCATCAACTTCGCGGACGAGTAGGCCGGGGGAGTGCGCAATCCTATTGTTTCCTTTTTACAGGCAAAGAAGAGAAGCCTGTTCTTTCAAGGTTGCATTTTTTCTGCCGTACGCAAAGCGGCATCCAACTTGCAGAATACGATTTTCGGGCTCGGGGTCCTGGAGATATGTTTGGGACCAAACAGCACGGATACATGGATTTAAAGGTAGCTTCTTTGACCGACTTGAAACTCATTGAAAAAACAAAGCATGCGGCGTCCTCATTTATGCAGTCGTACAAGATCGATGATTTTCCTGAAATTAAAAGACGAGTGGAAACATACCGAGCCCGACAAATTGCAAGAGACTGAATATTACTTAAACGAACTCGTCAGGTTGTATATCGGAGTGATTACCGACATAACAAGGAAACCTACCCCCACACCTAAGAAAACGAGAATTACCGGCTCAATCAGGGTCGTAACTGCTTTTATTGCCAGTTCTGACTCCATCTCAAAATATTTAGACAACCGCATGAGGGTATCATCCAAATGCCCTGTCTGCTCTCCAACAAGAGCCATTTGAACGAGGATGGGGGGGAATATCCCTTCCTGATCAAGAGCGGTTCCCAACGATTGTCCCTTTTCCACCTGTTTCAGGATATTTTTAAAAGCTTTCTGATAAATAATATTGTCTGTAGTATCGATAATGATGGACAAAGCTTCCAATATTGAAACTCCTGAAGCAATGAGAATGGAGAGTGTTCTTGTTGCATTCACTAATGCGGAAATTTTGACAACATTACTTATTACGGGAATCTTGAACATGAGCTGATCCTTCATAAGCCTTCCTACGCTGGTTTTTAAATACCGTTGAAGAAATACGTATCCAAAAAAGGCACCCAGAATGATTACCGGCCAAAACTGCGTGCAGAAGCTGGATATCGCGATAAGAATCTTTGTGGTGAGGGGTAATTCGACTTTAAAATCTT
>Ga0066639_10003837_pt1 | contig 12947 bp, 12 predicted proteins | sample CryGeyCG2114_010_2_FD_59504 | JGI IMG/M metagenome (GOLD analysis project Ga0066639, IMG submission 59504) | Groundwater microbial communities from aquifer - Crystal Geyser CG10_big_fil_rev_8/21/14_0.10 | ecosystem: Environmental > Aquatic > Deep subsurface > Groundwater | place: USA: Utah...
CCTTGTGACCCGCCGTTGCATAAGACTATTGCCTTTATTGGTATCTTTCTCCTAATGGCTTCTGGAATAACGTTTTTCCCAGAATGCATATAAGCAGCATCTCCAATTATTGAAATAGTATTCTTCTCACCAGCCATATTAACACCAACTCCCACACTTAAGCTTGAGCCAAAGCATAAACATGCATCGATAGTATCTAAAGTATCTTGCGTATACTCTCCCAGATCAGCCACAACAGTAGCAACATTTAACGTCTTAAGAGCTGAAAACAACTTTCTGTAATTATCAGATATGATGTAACCGCCTGATTTATCAGGAATATGACCACTGTCGCTTTTAATATTTTTTTGGGAAAGAAGAGTTTTTACTTTTTCGTATGCAAAAGGACTTCCTTGCTCTAAAACGACTAAGTCTTTTGTTTTATATATCAGAGGCTTTATTTTTCTAGGAATAGGATAAGTATTTAAATCTAGCTTTTTATAACCCTTGTCTACATAATCTTGTGCTTCTTCGTCATTACATCCGAAGGACAATAGTAATTTTTCAGTGCCTTTAATTTTTGTGATTTTGCTACCATAAGTCTTTTCTATGAAGTCGGCAACTGCGACATTTTTCTTCATCAAAGATTCTCTTTGATATTGAGAATTTATAGGATGAACCACATATTGTTTGTGATTCTTAATTATCTTCTTACCAATCTTTCTTTTAGTTTTTCTTGAAAATTTACCCGTTGAATAAACCAATTGATTAGTAACTCTAATTACAACTGGCAAACCAAAATTTTCAGACAATTCAAACGATTTATAAGCAATATCATAGGCATTTTGTATAGAATTAGGTTCAAACCAGAGCCCACCAAAGAAATCATAATAGTGTCTCGAGTCTTGGCGAGATTGTGAGCCTTCAACATAAACATCATCAAAGACGACTACCACTAAACCTGCATTTACTCCAACTAGCATTGAATTAAGAAATGGATCGGCGGCATCACTAAGACCTACGTTTTTGAACGTTACAACACTTCTCTTTCCCGCAAAACTTGCTCCCCACGCGATTTCATAAGCTATTTTCTCGTTAACTGATGTAGTCTTTCCGCCCAAGCTACTAAACAACTTATGAGACATAAACCCTGGAAAATTAGTGTAGACTTCACAGCCACCATCTAACAAACCATTACTAATTGCTTCAATTGAAATTAGGTTCTGTTTCATATATTCAATTCATATCGCACTAGAGGATTTTTTCCTTCTGTATATCGAACATGTGATTGATATACACCACTCATTATCTGAACAGGTACCAAATGGTCATCGATGCTAGAGGTTATTTGTTCTTTACTAATCATTCCTTGTAGATAAGCTAAAAAGTCTCCAACCACCCTATGCTTAATTTGTTCTATTACAAGTTTACTGTCTCCAGTAATTGATGCTTGTTTTTTAAGATCCTTCATTGTCACCACTCTAAGCGGCTTTTTATCTCCAGTCATTCCCTTGTTTCTAAAAATATAGATATCAAAGTGATTATTTCCTCCAAGTTCGTGGTCCTGCTCTGTATTTATTTCGTGTCTGTCATTTGATTGATAGGAGTGAATTTGTATATTTTGAAATGGACCCTGCTCAATATTGTGATATTCATGCTTCACTCTCCCGTTACCTTTATATAAGTCTTCTCCTGGTAACTCCCATGTACGCCTTGCGAAACCATTGTGCATTAGATTGATAGTGATATTGCCGATGCAGTCTTTACCCTTTTTAAGGCGAATTATCGAGGACAAGTCCATTTCTCCATAATTCTCAAAAATCTTGTAAAGCTCCTTGTCTGTATATTTTTGGTACTTGAGATACTCCTTACCAAAGTACTTTTCATAGTCGTCCTGGCTTGTTTGGGACAGGAACCCTCTTGGTTGGAAAAATGAGCTGAATATTTCCATGGAATCGGCAGTCTTTCCAGTTGACTTTGAATTTCTATAAAACTGATAAACCGCATCGAATATATGGTATCCACTGTGAGAAGCCTTACCGTATCCAGAATTATATGGATGGTAGTCTTGAGTAACTATTTCGTTAGGCAATCTCCATTGACCATCGCAATGTGTAGATTGAATTGCTGTAATAGGACAGTTAGTCTTTTCAGCTATCTCAGTGAGTAACTCATTGACCAATTTAAAACCAGGATGAAACCTTCTTTGCGTGTTAATAATAAAGGCAGTTTCTTTCTTTTTTTGCAGCTTATTATATTTATCGAGTAAATCTTTATAATCTTCTTCTAGTTGTTTGGCTGCTTTTATATCACTCACTACATTTTCTCGGGTAGTAATAGGCTTATCCATAAGTATATTTAGTCCTTTATCCAATGCCCACTCCGCATAAACTTTGTGCGAAAGTGGCTCTGTAGAAATAATTACTGCCTCTATCCTATGTTTATCCACAAAATCATTTAGTTGTTTCTCTACTAAAGCAGGCAATTTCTTATCAAACGGGTCTATAAATAAAAACTCAGGTGCCAAAGGGCTATTTTTGAAGTATTCTCTAATACTTTCTTCTTCTTGCTTTAAATCAACTACTAGTGACAATTCGGAGTCAAACTTACTACTCCATTTTTGAAGTGCTGGAGCATATATTCTTCTTGCGTGCGGTCCAAAGCCTATTTCAATGATTTTGAGCTTTTGCATAAGTTAAGGCATTGGCAGAATACTCCATCGAAGTGTACATCGCCCCTTATCTACTGTCAATAGCTTTTGTCTACTTAGAAAAGTTATTGTAGTATGTTATTATATTCGTCCCATGACTTTTTCAAACAAATTAAAGGAAGCACGTAGAAGTGCAAATCTTTCCCAGAAGCAACTTGCAGAAAAACTCAACCTTTCCGAGAAAACAATCAGCGCCTATGAGATGGAGCGTGCTATCCCCCCAGTTCCTACTTTGGAAAAAATTGCCAAAATAACAGGACAACCAATTAATTTTTTTATGAATGGGGATGAAGGTAAAGTTACCCTCAATGACATTGCGGAAAAACTAGATATAATAATGTCTGAACTGAAAAAACTAAATGGGAAATAAAATTTCACCAAAAGAATTATTAGACTTAGCCATGGAGGTCGGCATACTTAAAAGAGTCATTAGAACCGGCTGGCAGAAAAAAGGCGTTGCCGACCCTGAATCAGTTGCAGAGCATACTTTTAGAACTGCAATACTGGCAATGATTTTAGCCCCACAGTATAGTCTTGATCAATCCAAAGTTTTGAAAATGGCACTAGTACACGACTTGGGTGAAGCCGCTATCGGAGATGTTATCTGGGAACAAGGAAAGGTTGTTATTGGCTCCAAAGAGGAGAAACACAAAGATGAAAGGCAAGCCATTAACGATATGTTTGCAGACAATCCCCACTTCCAAGAATATGTTGAACTTTGGGAGGAGTTTGAGAAGCAAGAAACTGCAGAAGCAAAGTTTGTAAAACAATTAGATAAATTAGAAATGGTCATCCAGGCATTTGAGTACAAAAAAGAAGGTTCAAACAAAGAAAGTTTGCAAGAGTTCTGGGACAATGCAGAAAAATATTTATCTAATCAAGAATTGGGGAGATATTTTGAAGAGCTTAAGAAATTAAAAAAATAAATGGAAGAATTAATAAAGCTTATAAGCCCCAAATACAAAGCTTTGGAAGAAATGCCCTACCGCCAAGGAGTTATTGGGATTATTACCAATAATAGAGATCAATTCCTTCTAGTTCAAATGGTTACTTACGGCGAAGGCCAATGGAGATTCCCAGGCGGAGGAGTTGACGAAGGAGAAACCCATCAGCAAGCTTTATTAAGAGAACTCAAGGAAGAGCTTGATACAGATAAATTTGAAATAATTAAAGAAAGCACACAATTAGTTGAATATGATTGGCCTTTGAATGTAGTCATCGATCAAATTAAAAACAAAAACCGATTTTTCAGAGGACAACAGCAAAAACAATTTTTAGTTAATTTTGTTGGAGAAACCGAAGATATAAAACCTGACCCAAGTGAATTAAGAGCTATAAAATGGGTAGACTACAATGATCTTCCATCTCATTTTGTTTTTGACAATCAATGGGGTGTTGCAGAAAAAACCATCAAAGAACTACTACAAGTGATATAATCTTTCCAATTCGAAAACTCTCGAAGGTCCTTTAACTTTAATAGGAGGTAAATCGTGTCAAAGTGGAGGTTTGTACGTTTTATCGGTGTCTTGGTGCTGTTTTTCATGGCAGCCGGGACAATCGCTCAAAGTGGACCATCTTTTACGGTCACGTTTTCTCCGGGAGGCTCGCAGCATGTTGGACAAGATGTTGACATCCATGTAATCGTCAACGCTTCGACTTATGGTGCCTCAAAAATCACAGTGTCATGCGACGGAGTCTCAAAAACCGAGACGAGTGAATTGGATTATCACTCAACTTGGCATACCGGCGGATGTAATGGTGGTGGCCAAAGTATTCAAGTCTGCACAAAATCTACCCAGGACCAACAATGGCAACAAGCTAATTGTCAAAACTTCGGGTATTTCCTGACAGGAAGCAATCCTGGTCTTCCCACGATTGAGTTTTGGGCAGATCACGGAAACCGCCAACAAGGTCAGTGCACAACGATGCATTGGAGAACCACTGGAGCAAATCGGGTCTCTGTTGAGGGAAATGTAACCTCGGCAAACGGAGATCAGCAAATCTGCCCAACAGTGACTAAGATGTATAACATCGATGCCACTGGACCAGGAGGTACCGCATATGCGAATTTCACTGTCACAGTGTCCATCGTTCCCCAACCACAGAACGAAGGGCCAACCAACCAAACTGCAAATCAGCCACAAAATGTCCCATCAGCTTCCGGTGGTCCTACTCTAGCACAAGCTAGACAACAAGGGACTCCGGGAGGCATTGATGTAGTTGTCTATTGCGCAGCTAAGGGTTGGCCTGGACCCACAAATGCTCCTGATTACAGCAACAATGCTGCATATTCTTGGGGTTGTGGGGATATTTCCCTGGGAGATTTTACCCAAGTCTGCCGAGATGTATATGGCAATAATTACCATGCTGAAAACGCAATGGATTCAAACCGATTGGGCGGTTGGCGTTGTATACCAAGCGGGCAATCTCTTTCCAACCCACAAGCAAGTCAGTCTCAGCAGTCTTCGCTGACATCAAACTGTAGCGGAGTCAGACCTCATCAGCTTGTCTTAGGGCAGACTGCTGTTGTCACCCAGGCTGGCGATAGGCTGAATCTTCGGGCAGGTCCATCGACGAATGAACAACGCCAAGGACAACTGCGAACTGGAGATACTGCAGTAGTCATTTCTGGACCACAGTGTGCAAACGGATACTGGTGGTGGCAGTTGCAGACCTCAAGCCAAGGAACTTGGTGGGCGGTAGAAGCAGACAGTCGAGACTACTGGCTAGCAACATCCAGAGGACAAACTGCCGTTGAGCCACAAACTCAACAGTCTCAGCCACAGGTGCCACAAGTCGCTCAAAATGCAAGTTGCGGGTCTGTTCCAAGCCGGCTGTCGGCAAATATGAGAGCGGTCGTCACCGACTTTGATCAATATCCGCTGAGGATCAGAAATTCACCGAGCTTAAACGGGACCTATCTGGGTAATATTCCAATAAGGTCGCAGGTTGATATCCTTTCAGGACCAACCTGTGCGGATGGTGAAACCTGGATAAGGATTCGCTACAACGGTTTGGAAGGGTGGTCAAGTGAAGTTGGACAGAATGGCGTCTACAACTTGGCCCCTATAAACAACCCTGTGGCCCAGCAACCACAAATCGGTGAGAGCTCTGTCGTTCTTGTTCCATTCACTAACGGCTACGAGTCTTTCAATTTGAGGTTTAACAGGCAGACATATCGTATAGAAAACGGTGCAGAGATTATAAGAAGACAAATCAATGCAACCCAAAATCTGCTTGTAAGTAGTGGCACAGCATGGCCGACCACCCTGTTTACCTATTTTTTTGAGAACAGTGGTGGATCAGAACAACTACGGGAACAAATGCAGGAAGCCGTTTGCGGAAGCGACAGCTACTGCAGAAGGGTTCTTCGGGTTCAGGTTGGGACCAGACATATGGACACATCTGGTGTCGGGAATGTGCTTTTCGGGTACTTTATGTCTCGTTTATCCACACAAGGACAGGAGGACCTCATCTCTAACTGGGCACAAAGGGGCAATAATCAAACCAGACAAGAGATTTGGGACAATTGCAACCATGGAATAATCTGTTTTGCCTTGGTCTGGACAGGGACAGTTGATAATCCAGACGATGTAATACAAAGAGAGCTAGGCAGACAGCTGGCACTCAGAGGAGCAATCCCAGACGCAATAATAGAAGACCTTGCACAAGCAGTCGGGCTTGTCTAGTATGCTAAAACGCTAAGGAGGGAAACCATAAAGAAAATGAGAAGGTAAACTCCGACTGACAGTAGTAGCGTTATAACCATAAGCGGAAGGGATATAAAAAGGTTTTTTAAAAAAACCTCAAAAGTCCTTTCCGCTTTTTTTGTACCTCTTACAAAGGAAAAGGCAAAAAATAAAATAAAGGAAAACGCTAACAATGGAAAAAATAAAAAGGCGTAAAATCCCATGGATTGTACAAAGGCATCAACACTTGGATTTAAATTACCAAATGAGATAGTAACAAAAGACAAGGTAAGTATTACCAAAACGTATAAACCGAAACTAACTTGGCATGCCTTAACACCATGTGGATATTTTTCTATGTACCAGCTAATTTTCTTCACAATAAATCTATTATACTCTCGTTCAAAACCGTCGCCGATCATTAATGCGGTGTATGGTGGTAATATGTAACAATGAACTCAGCCAGTGCTCTTATAATTTGGAAAGACAAAATTCTTCTGTTTCATCGGGACAACATTCCCACTATCCCCAACCCAGATTGCTGGTCTCTTCCAGGAGGGATTGTTGAAAAAGGCGAAACCCCACTTCAAGGAATAACCAGAGAGCTGCAAGAAGAGGTTTCCTATGTTCCTCAAATATTAGAACCGACCGGAAAATTAAAGAATGGCAATGGAACTACACATATTTACATGAGCTTTATTGACGGCAAAGAAGCAGCCAAATTCAAACATGGCCCTGGTGAAGGACAAGAAATTGGGTTTTTTACTTTGGAAGAAGCTTTAAAACTAAAGCTTTCTCCAAAACTAAAATATTATTTCTTAAAACTTGAGGTACAAATTGAGAAGAAAAGAACTATTAAAGGCGCATTGAAAGTATTTAACTAATTTCTTACCCCATCTTCATCAACTTTTACCAATTCTGTTATAACAATCTATGTATGTGTAGATTGATATATCAGGTTACTGTTATACTAGTTACATAAGGACAGGATAATGAGTGTACTAATAGTACAGATAATTAATTCTTTTATCCTCCTCTTACTACAAGGAGGTAGGATTTTAACCCCCGATTTTATCGGGGTTATTTTTTTGCCATTTAACTCATCCTATAAGTTTGATTCTGGTTCAATTATAATGTATAATAAATTACTATGAGCTTTGTTGAGAGAGATATAACTATCATTGACATCCCAAATACTGCCGTTAATAAAGGTGATGTCCTTCCTGGTAATCCCAACTCAGCAATGGATGAACTTGCAGCAGCAGGTCTTACTATTGTTAATGTAGAAACTTTCCAAGCACCAGAGGCTCAAGAAATTCAATCAGACACAGAAACTCCTGACATTTTTTCAAAATTCCCCCTAACAGATAGTGAGATTAGTTCTTTCAACATTATTTTTGGTAACCAACCAAACACTCCTGTTCCAACTGCAACACCAACAGAAAATCCTACTGGCAATGGGTTTTTTGGACTTCCAGAGGCAACGCCAGGATCACCATATGATTCCATAATGAATGCCAATATAAATTATCACATTGGTGGTGCGCCAGAAGGACAAATCTGGCAGTTTAAGGATGTTCATAACTACACTGATCTTTTGAATACTGTGGGGGCAGAGAAATTGAAATTCGTCTATTTGCCAACTTCACAACCAAATTCTATTTCAGTTATGGCACAACTTCTCCAACCAGCAGATATAACAATACAGGCAAGTGCAAGTGAAGAAGGACCAATCACTGCCGAAGGAAATAGAACTTATTTAGAAAACACTTTGTTCATTTTTAACCCTCAGTTAAGGACAATTGCCATAGTTGAACCAACCGCAGACCTCACACCAGCGATCTTGCTCCCAAGTTCTAATATTGAAACAGAGCTAGAAAACAGAACAGGACTATCTATATCTACAGGAACACTTCTTGCAACAACTTTGGATACACAAGGAAATATTGTTGGCTTAATAACAAATAAACAGGCAGGTTTCTTCTCTCCTCTACCTGTGAGTTCTGGAGAGATATTATATAGATCTATTGTAAGACCAGTTGAGACAGGTAATCTCTCTTTATCAGACATTCAACTTCGAGAAAATCGAATTAATAATTATGTTCCCGAAGAAATCTCGCAGAATCCAGAATGGACCATCAACCCTATTAATTTGGCGTACGAAAGAGTAGATCCACAGACTGGCGTGATTCACAGATTCAGACAAGGAATGGGTACGGTGAGAATAAATGGCAACTATTTAGAAGATGACCTTAGGAAAGGTGAAACGGTTGAAACGGGTCGTTATTCAGAAACTTACCAAGGAAAGTCTCTAACAATTATTTTCGAAGGAGAAGCAAATGAAGCTCATAGGAACGCAGCATATCCTGGAGTGGCATTTCATGAACAGGTTATGAACAATACAGCAGAAGCAGCCCAAGCAAGACAAAACTTCATTCAAAAAATAATTCAGTACTACCCAAGTTTGTGGCGTGACTCAGAAAATGTGACTTTAGTGGTGGTCATTCTACCAGACGACATGAGCCAACAAAACATTAATCGTTATAATTCTGGTGGTGTAAGTCCAAATCTAAGAAATGCAGTAGCAACAGGACACAAATTTTATGGCAAAGGTGGATATGAAATACTTCTAAGCCCTTACAGAGGACCCAACTTTGCTGGGTCAGCAATTTTTGGGTTCGCATACGAACTACAGGCGCTGACTGGCCAGAACACTCACATAAATGACGCCTTTAATCAAAGGTGGCAGGATATTGCACTCAGCGTAGCTGACCCAATAGGTCTCGAGAATATCTCCAATCCTGAACATGGTTTCCCTTGGACGATCAGCCAAGCTAACTCAAATCAGCTCAATAAATCTGCAACCAAACAATCCCGAAAAGATAGACTTAATATAAGCAATATGGTAAATAATGTGTATCTAGAAAAAATAGGGGCATTTCGGTTTCAAGGACATAGCCAGAGCATTCCCACAGACTTTACAAATACTAAGCCCACAGTGAAAAGAAATAAACATAAATAAGTATCGATGTCTTCAGAAAGAAATTTTATTGACTTCACGAAATCTTCTCCCCCACCAGAATCACCACACGCGGAAGTCAAATATGTAAATACAGAACAATTCTCTGCAATTAAAGCACTTGAAGATCTTGGAGTCGAAACTACGCCTGAACCAACTACTGTTCCTTCCGCGTTTGAAGAGCTAACACCAAACTTGCAAAGGAGGGCCACCCTTCCCCCTGAAGATCCCCAAAGTATTCATCTTGATCCAGTGGAAAATGTATATGTGGACCATGAAGGTAATGAATGGTATCCAAATATGAGTAATGATCCTGAGGAAAGAGAAGAAGCTGGGTGGCTAAGAAATTATGTTGACGAGGTTACTCCAAACAACACTCATTTGGTAGTTAAGGCTAATCCAGTTTATTTTTCTAGTCGTAATATGGATCCAATTACACAATTTAAAGAAGATTTTTCTATTAAATTTGACGAGTGGCAAAAAGAATATATGGGCAATTTTTACGCAAACAAATCAGTGACAGTGCTTTTGGTAAACGACTTTTACGGAGCAGGAGGGCCCCTATTTGTACAACCGGCAGTGCTATATGCGTCCAACGGGCGCTCGGTTGTTGGATATGCACTAGGAATGAAAACTATATCAGAAAGTAATTACGAAATAAGAGTATATGCGATAGACTATCAACGCTTCACTAATCCAGTTGGAAATCAACAAACAGCGGCTTCCACCGCCGTAATGCTAGGACTTATATATAACTACCTTAGAAATAACGGCAGCCAAAAAACTCCAATAGATATCTTTGGATCCGGGACGGTGCATTGGTGGCAAACATTGGGCGCCTTTAGGCCTGATGAGAGAAGTACAGACATTTTCTCTACGCAACCGGTTTCTAGCCAACAATACAAACCAAACACCAAATCAACCAGAAAATTAAAACAGAGTGAAGATGACAGACATAATATAAGCAATCTGGTGAATGATGTATATCTGGAAAAAATGGGGGCATATCATTTCCATGGACATAGTCAAAATGCCCTCACAGATTTCATTAATACAAAGGCAAAGAATAATAAAAGAAAATAATTTTAGGAGAGTGGGTTAAGCCCTGTGCATGGGAACACATCTCTTTCAAGACACTCTCCTAGGTGGTGGGTTGCTTGCGTTAGATGGTTAGCTGAGGATCAGTGGTTCTCGTGCCACCCTCTACGAAGGGTGCTGTGGTCGTTATCGCCGTCCTTGTCCCATGAGCGATGGTACTTGTCACCATCAACTCGTCCGTTGACGGAGTGATGTCCGTCGTCAATGCGGGTGGAGCCGCTATGGGAGTCATTGTCGAACTCCGCTACGCTACCCTCCCCGTCGTTATAAACATCACCGCTTTTATCACCAGGATCAAGCATGGCCATGCCTCCTTACAACTCAGTGCTTTTTCAAAGTCCACCAACCAAAGCGTTTCCGCTTCCCATGGCGACATAATACCATGAATCTGGCGAAAACCATATAAAAAGGTGGTAGAATAGGTGCAATATGGATAAACAAATAATTTTGCGAGAGATACCACAAGAAGTCATTGATGAATATGAAGTTATAATCCACACCAGCCTGGACAAGGTCATTGCTGACATTAATAAATTAGACACTCTATTCAAACGTGCAGTGCAAGATTTTAATTCTGGAAAAATATCCGCCGATGACCTATCTCAAATCGGATATATAGTCATGAATAATCTAGAAGACATTAACTCATATAACACAAACCTGGGAACTGCTGCAGTCGCTGCTTCTGAATTAAGTTACTACGCAAGACAGTCAGACGGTGACGGTTATGAAAGAATGTTGAAATCTGTTCTAGATTACACAAGTAAAGCTTCTTAGCCCCCTCCACTTGCACCTGAATTAGCAATGTATATATACTGAACTATGCAGTGGTTTGCTGATTTGTCCACACAGATAAAGGTCTTCATGGGTCTTGCACTCACCCTTGTTTTGTTGTTCGCTTTTCTTGTTTATCTACTAAGCAATTCAGGGCAGCTACCAATTTTAACCGGAAATCAAAATAACACTGAGTTAGAACTAATAAATAACAACTCTGACATAAATGTTTCAGTCAACTCAAAAGATAAGCTTCGAAAATTTATGATAGATAGATTTCCAAATGCCAAAAAATTAACAATCGTCATTAGTTCTGAAAAATTTGACGTGGGAATTAATAGTTATTGGGAGATGGATAATGGAGAAAAGAAATTTTTTGCAGGGTACTCTACAAACCTAACACAAGATACTCCGAGCGTAAATCTGTCGGTAGATATACAGGCTACCAAAGAGTATGAGTGGAATGAAGAAGGTACTGCAAATTACCTAGAAGCAAAACTTTATGAGGCAGTTCTAAAAGCACAAGATACCACTGGAAACTCAGAAAAATTAATTGAACAATATCAGGCGAATTTGGCAGACACCTACTCCAGCGACCTTTTCAAAGTAAAATATGTTGAATAAACACGTTATAAACCTATTTTTTCTTGCCTTAACAGTTCTCGGGTTTGTTGCACTTTCTTCGCAAAATGCGGCAGCACAATCCTGTACCGGATCTGCGGGTTGTTGCACTAGTTGGGAGGAAAATTGTGGGCCTCCCGGGTGTGGAATTGGCCCCTTTAGCCCTCCCTGCAGTTGTACTACGACTTGTGCCAATACTTATTCTACTGGGTGTAGTGGGTTTTTGGCTCCTGAATGCGACACTCTCCCCAACTGGCCCGCAATATGTCAGGGAGGATTTTACGCCAGCTGTAGTGCCCCAGTTAGTACCCCTCCACCATCCACTCCTGGACCAACCTCTGGTCCTGGGCCAACTGCTCCACCGCCGAGTAGTTGTACTGAAGGAGATCCATTTAATGGAATTGCCAATTGTGGTGCCGTGGGCAGGATTGATGGAGCTGGTTCCTGTGGTGCAGGATGCCTCTGTTGCAAAATTCCTAGTAGTGGACCGTGTTCACTAGAGTGGCAAGGCGCCCCCCCCGACCAGATGTATGTTGGAGATACCGCTAGTTTCAGAATATTTTCTCGAGGTTCAATTAATAACTGGCAGATACATTTCAGATGGAATGACAAAAATAACAGTTTCCCCAGACTGGGCACCTTTGGAAAAGGTGCAGGACAACCGTATGATGGCGACTGCACTCCGGGTACTGCATGCAACATGACTTTGACTGCAACTTCGATTGGCACTGCAGATATTTATGTTTGGGATGAGGACGGTGATTGGAGAACAGACGATGTCCTTTGCCAAGCAAGCAAGAGAATAACTGTTCTTCCTGCACCACCAACATGTAGTGTATCGGGTAGCGGAATCAATGCCACCATGGGGTCAACATCCAACTTTACACCAACGATCACCTCAAATAATGGCTCTATTACCAATGTTGCCCACACTTATGTACCCGCAACAGGAACTGCTGCGGTTTCTCCTGCAACAATTTCCACTTCGCCATACAGCACCATACTGACGCCATCATCACCAGGTAGCGGCTCGCTAAACGTAGGTGTGTACATGAAT
>Ga0066639_10003843_pt1 | contig 12930 bp, 6 predicted proteins | sample CryGeyCG2114_010_2_FD_59504 | JGI IMG/M metagenome (GOLD analysis project Ga0066639, IMG submission 59504) | Groundwater microbial communities from aquifer - Crystal Geyser CG10_big_fil_rev_8/21/14_0.10 | ecosystem: Environmental > Aquatic > Deep subsurface > Groundwater | place: USA: Utah...
ATCTGGTCTATTACTTCCACAATCATCTATGATTGTCCCTTCTAACGGTATCACACTTCCAAGAGTATAGTTAATTATTTGCGGTTCAATATAAGTATTATATATTTCTCCCATTAATGTAAATGGTCTCATAATAGTTAGATTATTTTTATATGTAGTAGCTCCTGTAACTCCTCCATACCAATAATTTCTTCCCAGATAATAATCTGTAGTTTTACACCATTGAGTAGTTGAATTAGTCATACCTCTCAATATGCTACCTGATTCATTAGCCGAAAGACCTGCTGCTGAATCAAATGTTTCATTAGAATTATATTTAGAGATGTAAATTCTACCTTTTTCTGCATCAATATTCCCTGCCAATAAATATCCTGGCGCAGACTGATTATCTCTATCATATATGTTAATAGTAAAATTAGTTTCCTGACTTCTATTTACAAAGAAATCATAATCTGGCTGCGCATAATCTGCATTAGTATCATCAGCTTCAATTGTATATTCTAACTCACTAGTCTCTGAAGGTCCATCTAAACTACTAAAGTTAGCTTTAGTTTTCCACGATCCAATATCTGATCCATTATATACATATGATGCATTCGCTTGTGTCCATGTTCCACAATCTACACAAGTCCAGTTAGTAAAATTCACATAAGGGTCTGATCCTTTTTTATGCCAGAACCAGACTGAAACATTTCTAGCGAACCTATCTTTAACTTGGACAGTAAAATTGAAATCTTCCCCCCATCCTCCTGTAGTTTTTGAATCATCATTATCAATAAACAATGTAAAATTATCATATAATGGGAAATATTCATAAGTTTTAATTTTGACAAACAGATTTTGTGTTTCTTGGAAATATTTTCCATGTTCCCAGGTATAAATTACTTTTTCAACAGTAACATTTCCATTTGCTGTTGTCATACCATCAGTATAACTTGAAATTTTTAAATCTCTTGGTCCACTTATGAAATTATAATTTTCTAAATTTTCAATAGTAAAATTAGTCCAATTGTTTTGATTAGTTGGTTCAAAGGAATAATCTTGCCATACAACATATTCTTTTTCATTATCTCCAGTAATATTTAATTGGCCTTCACCAATTGTTAAACCTGTAGCCGACCAATTAGAATGAATATTAAATTGTATATTCTTTAAACTGCCATATCTCATTGAAACAGGGCTACTAAAATAATATTCTTGAGATATTGGGCAAGTAGTTTGTAAACAACCTATTTGCGTATTATTTTCATATGTTGTTTTTTGTGTAGTATTTTTTAATGCTTCAATATTTAAAACTATTTTCCCATCATTAGTACAATTTAAACTAAAATTCAAATAAGCTGAAGCATAGACAGGTAATACACTCAAATTCCATTCAATTTTTCTAGTATTGGGATACCAAACACCTTCATTAAAAATGTTAGATACATTACAATTTGAAGGAATTTTTGCAGTAACATTCCAACCAGAAGCTACAGAATCTCCAATATTTTTAGCTTCTAAACTATAATTATAAGTTTTACCTACTTGTGCACTTCTAGGTTCTGGCCAAGGATAATTATCAGATTGTTGTACAACTGTTAAATCAAATTCTATGTGGCTTTCTGATGTATAATTGAATGTTTGGAAATAATGATATTCATCTTCAGTCATATTTTTTCCAGCCCAACTAACATTAAAGTTTAAATTACCAGTTGAAGGATAAGTAGTAGGAGATCTTATTTGGTAAGTTAATACTGCATATTGATTAACAGAAATAGTACCTAATTCCCATGTTAAGACATTAGTTATTAAGTTAGTAGAAGAAGATTCTAATGTTATATCTCCTCTTAATCCAGGATTAGCAGGAGTCCAACCTTCTGAAATCATTTCTGTAATTTTAGTATTTCCTGTTGTAGCGGCACACCCTTTATTGTGTACAGATAATTGTAAATCAAAAACCTTGTTGTTTCCAACAATTAATGGAGCTTCCCTTACAACTTCAATAATTGGAACTGCTGTACCAGACTCAATCAATATTGGTTGAGCTGTTTTATTATTAGGATTAACAAGATAAGTATAATCTATAGTTGCATTAATTGTTATATTTTCATCATTTTGAGAAGAAGTTACATTAAAACGGAATGTAAAATTTTGAGGTGAAGTTAAATTTATTATTTTTGAATTAGGAGTACTACTCCAATCTGTTGGTAAATCTAATGAAAGATTATAACTAATTTTATTATTAAAAGGATGAATTATTGTTACATTAAAATATTCTGTAGTTGCATTACACCTATACCTTTCAGCTTTTGAAGTTATGTTAATAGTTTTGAAAGTAAATTCTTTGAATTTTTGTAATGTTAATTCATCAGTTACATAAGCTGTTAATCTATATTCATCTAAAGCCCAACCAGTTGTATTGTAATTAGTAAAATTATATTCTAATTTGCTATTTGCAGCTAAAGTTAATCCTGAAATTTTTGTACTATTAATTACAACATTATTAGAATTAGTAATGTTTAATGTAAGATCTATAGTATAAGAAGTGCTTAGCGGGTTTTCTAATATAACTGAAATATTAAAGAATTTATCTTCAGGCTCTATTCCAGTTATTTTTATGTTATTAACATTTGGTTTTATTTCTTTTATTAAAGGTGTAGGATTATAAAATCCTGTTAAAGTCATATGGTCAATTAATAAATCTGATTCTCCTAAGTTTTCAATTTTAGCTTTACAATAACCTTCATCAGGAACCAATTGTCCTCTTAAAATCTTTACATTAATTTTTTCAGCAGTATCATTTATGATATTTTGATATATAGGATTATATTTTGTTCCATTAAATACTGAAACTTTAACATTAGAATGAGTAGTATTGCTTTCTAAATAGATGGAAATGTTTGAATAATAATAATCTCCTGCCTCACATATCCAATATGCAAAAATAGATTCATCTTCATTTTTTGTTAATTCTGCTTCAACTTCATTATCATCTAATGAATTGCCTAAAGTTACGTTTAAAATAGAAATATGGGTTGTAACATTACAAATATTATCCATACAATTTAAATTACCTGAATTATCATAAAGTTCTGCTTTAGAAACATTTGAAATAGTTTTTAATTTATATACAAATAATGAGAAAGTAGATGTTACATTTAATTCTTCAGAATTGTTAAATGTCACATTTATATCAGTTGCAGAAAATGTTCCAAAAGTAGTAGGGGTTACATTCCAAGAAGCGTCCCTTGTTGAACCAGCTGTAAGATTAATTAAATTAACTGTTCTATTTTCAGGTTCTACAATCCAGCCTACCGGCACATTGATTGTTGCTAGAGTATCTGTAGATACATTAACTATCGCTTGTAATGTAGCATTAATTTTAAAGGTATTATTTTGGAAAATATAAGTTGGTTTTTTAATTGTTGGAACTTGTAAATCAGCAAAACAAGGAATGTCTAAATAAACTGAGTAATTTAATGCAGTAGTATTAAAAGTGTAACCATAGCAAGCATCTAATGTTGTATTAATAAAACCTCTCCATATTTGATTACCTGGACTCCATTCACAAGATTCTGGTGGTAAGAAACTATAAGTAGAATTAGCTGTAGATAAGTTAGTAAGATTTTTACCTATATAAGCCATTGTACTACCATCTACAGTAACTTCAAATCCAACATAAGCTTGGGGGGTTATATTAAATCCGTCTCCTCTTCCATTAGAAGTATCTTTCATTCTTATTATGAAAGTTGCAGGTGTTTCAAAAGTAGCTGTACTTGAATCTCCTAATTGATAAATTAGTTCAACTGGCTCTTTTTGTAATGTAGTATAAACTTCAGAACTTGCAGCTGAACCACCCCCTTCATCACTTGTTAATTCAAACTTATAATACCATAATTTTTTATCATCACAACCTGAAAAATTCCATGGCCAAGTCAAAGTTCCACAAGCATCACCAGTACATTGTTGAGTACTTCCAATTTGAAAATAATTATCTCCATAAGGGGGAGTTCCACTTATATATGCCGAAACAGTTAAAGTCCTAGTACTTGAACCAGCAGAAGCTAATACTGAAAAATTATGTTTTGCACCCCATGATCCATCTTGAGGGCTTATAGTAGGTGATGTTAAACTTGGCGACCCAGTTAATGAAAATGATGTATTTAAAGTTTCATTAAAAGGATAATAAGTTTTAATTCCAGAAAATGAAACATTATAATTCCCTTTGATTCCTGTTGTAGTATTCCAAGTGCAATTATAATATCCAGGACCTTCAACCCAGATTCCATAATTTGGATCATTGGAAGATTGATTACAAATATATGAGTAACCATTTGGTCCTTGTATATTAAAGCTCATATTAGCTGAAGATACACTCCCACAACTATCATCTACAGTTCCTTTAATTCCAATAGATGGACTGCTATCAACATTAACACTTCCACTTTGTTCAGGATAATCAATTTCCAGAGTAAACTCATCAGTAACATTCACCACATATTCATCACTAAATTTAGCAAAATAACATACTGAACCACCGTAATCAGAACCAGCTCCTGCCGTGTAGAACCTCCATTTTTGCGGTCCGACTCCATATGAGCAAGTTGCACCAAAATCAAAGCTTATGTTTCCTCCTGCATGAGATTCATTAGTTAAGACTCCTGTTGTAAATGTAGAAGTATCAGTAGTTACATCTAACCTTATTGTTAATCCATCTAATACTTCTGATTGATTTATTGTATCATTGCCGTATAATAAAAAATTAGCATAAGTATCTGGAGTTCCTAAACCTCTGTTGGTTTCTGACATGTTTCCTGCAAGATAATTGAATGTTATGTTGTCTTTTCCAATGGAGAAATAATAATCAACATAAGGACCCCAAGATCTAGCCCAAGGACCAGTTCCAGTATCATTATCACTTACATTAAACATGAAGAAAACATCAGTATCAATATCTCCACAGTTATAACCCTTATAAGGGACTGAAATATTTGTGTAAGTTGAACAAGCAGTACAAGTATTATTTCCTATTAATTCAGCACTTCCCCATGATGCACTTGGAGACCAATAAGCACTAACATTTAAATCATCTCCATTAGGATCAGAGACATTAACATAAAATATAAAATTAGCTCCCCATCCTGCTGATAAAGGCGTAACATTTACTGGTGTGCTAATCTTAGGTAAAACTTCTGTATAACACCAACTATAATTTGCTTGGAAAACATCAAATACAAGCCATTTTTCACCTAATGTATGTACAGAATACCAATTAGAAGTATAATTATCTACAAAAGTCATGGCGCAAGTGTTTTGTGCTTGCAAAATTCCACAATCCCATAATAATACTAATTCTCCAGATAAAGAAACATTATAAGCAGAATATTTATCATATGTTGCAGTTGCTGGGTCTGCCCTACTATTAAGACTATTAGCTATTTGTAAGTATCCTATTTGACCAGATTTAGAAGCAGTATCAACCCACCTAGCTTGGACCGTAATATTTGGAATATAACAACTTAAAACTTGTTCTCCTGCAGCAGTTTCACAATCAACTCCTAAATTCCAAGTATAATGGTTTTCAACAGTTGTAAGTTTGGAACCGCCACCAGTCCATCCAACTGCATCATTATATTGTTCACTACAAGGTGCAAATACGCTTTGTGCAGTAAAAATTATAGCTAAAAAAGAGAATATATTAATTAGAACAATCTTTAACAAAATACTTTTTAATCCCCTTTTTTTATTATAACTTTTTTTCACAATCTCACACCATTTTTTTTGTTCCTGATTTTTTCCAAATTTTTAGAATTATGAAAACTAATATTACAATTAAACTAAAATATAAGCCTATTTTTAAATTATAATTAGTTCCTGATTGAATGACATTTCCAGTTATTTTATTGTCTACTAAAGATTTTTGACACAAAGTATAATTTATTTTTCTTACATCAATTAAAACAGAAGCCTCATTCCAGATTTTAATTGAAAAACAATTATCTTTGAAATCAAGGTCGCAAATATTATTTTCTTGAGCTTTCCCACAATCCCAATAATAAGCACTATTAGCATCCCTATTAGTAGTAATTTTTTGATAAATTGCGTATTTTGGGTTATTTTTATTACAATTAGATAATTCCATAAAACCAATAGCATTATCATTTTCTCCAAAATTTAAAGCTCTGAAATACGTTTTTATGTCTTTTATAAAACAATCTTCAGAAGAACATTTTATTTTAGGAATCCATTGATAATTACTAAAAGTATCAGCTTTATAGCTGTAATTACTGCTCCAAAGAACATTTTCCTGAAATTCTTTACAATCTAAGGCAGATACATTAATAATTAAAAACAATGTCATGAATCCTATTAAAAATAGTTTAGCTTTCATTTTCTGTTAATTTAAGTGGCTGATCTAAATTCAAAATTGAGGCTGTGATTGATGTTCGCATTAAGCCCAGGGAAGGAATTAATAGAAATCCAGTAGTTAAAGAGCCAAGAACAGCACCAATTGAATTTAAGGAATAAAGCATTCCCGCGTCTTTTCCAACCTTAACTTTTATGTAAGCCTTGTTCATGACAGGCCATGTTGCACCAAATAATGTGGCTGGGATAATTATTACTAAAAATCCTAGCGCAAACTGCAAAAATTGACTTCCAGGAACTTCTAGCAAGGAAATGTATAGTGTAGGCAGCAGCTTGAACATAGGGATTATTAACAAGCCGTAAAAACCGATAGCACATTGTAAAATAGAAAAAACAAGGGAAGGTTTTTTCGTGTTATCAGCTAAATTCCTGAACAAGAAAGCTCCTAATACATAACCTGCCATGAAGGTTGACAATAAAGTTGAAACTGCATAAATTGTTGATCCAAAAATTAATTGTAAATATCTTATCCAAACGATTTCATATACTAAGGCTGTGAATCCTGAGATAGCAAAAGCTAATAGGAAAATCTTTCTATTTACTAGTCTGTCTATTACACCTACACCCATTTTAAACACTGAGTTTACACTCTACACTCTCTGTTTTACACTCTACATAAAAGGTATTTTTTAGATAGAAATTAAGCTATCCTACAACACCTCCTTCCCTGCTAATAAGATACAATAATTCCTATTTAAAGGTTTGGGAATTTTTCAGTTTTTTAGAATTTTTATTAATTTTTTAGAGGTAATGTTTGAATTTATTTTTACTATTTTTTAAGGATTATTTTTTATTAAATTGAAAATATGTTTGAAAAATATTTTGGCATGTTTTAAGCTGTTACTTGCAGGCTCTTTATTTGCTTGAGGTATTTTTTGATAAGTAAAATCTCCTCTTTTTTTCTTTTCTCTTCTGAATATTTCTAATAATGTATCTGCTTTTATCATAACTTCTTCATAAATTTTCAAAAGTTCAACATCAAGAACTCCTTTATTGACAAATTTCTTAAATTCTTCATATGTTTTCTTATGTTCTTCAGGCGGCGGAATTTTTATGCCTTTTTTAATTAAATATGCTTTTGCAGTGTAAAATATGCAATAATAACTATGCGAAATAACTGCACTGAAGAATGTTAAGGGCTCTTTTATGTGAAATATTTTTTCTTGTAAATCTATTTCATTGGTTATTTTAAAGACAATTTTTGCTAGTTCCAGTTCATTTTCTGCTCTTTCAAGATAAAGGGTTGAATCCATTTTTCAAGCCTCTTATTATTAAATTATAAAAAATTGTGGAGTTATAAATTGGTAAATTTGTTTTAGCTATTTCTTTCCCTAAATTTTCATAATCTGCCTTAAGCATTTCTTGAAATTCAGATTCGGTGATTATGTGTGGATCTATGTCTAGAATTGTTTTGTTAGATGCTGAGTTTAATGCAATTTTAATCTTGTTTTTTTCAGTTTTATCTTTTATGAAAATGGCTATATCCAAGTCTGATTTTTCAGAGGAATTTTTTCTAGCATGTGAACCAAAAATAACTAAAGCATAAAACTGTTCTTCTTTGTTTATTGCTTCTTTAATGAGTTTTATATCATTTCTAATCACTTTTGTCATTTTTTCTTGGTTATAGATTTTTAAATAATCATGCACTTTATTATTTTCATGATTAATTTTGTATAATTTTGAAGTTCCTATTTTTCTTTCAATTATCAATTCTTCTTTTAGAAATTCACTAATGGCATTTTGCAATATTGAGTTTGATTTCTCTTTTGAAAGCTCTTTAAGTTCTTTAAATGTATATTCCTTGAATGTATTTTTGCCAAATAATCCAAAAATCTTTAGTTGTTTTTTTGTAATCATTTTATACCTCATTTTAGGTATAATCTCACCTAAATTAAGGTAATATATAAACTTTCCCATTATTTTAAATTTCTTCATGATATTGTTCAGCTCCTTTGATGATTGATTTCATTAAGTAAGAACTCGCTTTATCAAGTTTGCTTATTTTTATGCTGAGTTTTTTTGAGATTCTTGAAAATTCTTGCGTTATTTCTGGATTTTTAGTTTTTATGTAAATAGTTTGTAACTTTTTTGTTCCATATGGAATATATTTGTTACATCTTTTGTTTTTTAGAATTTTTATCTTCAGAATTTTTTTTCTTTATTTTTTTACCATTAACAACAGCTTCCCAAACTGGAATAGTATGATTTAATTCAGTCAATTTTTCTTTGTAAAGATCCATTCTTATTTTATAAGTTATTTTGGGAATATTTTCTCTTTGATAAAATTCTCTTTGAGTTTCTTTCATTAACTCATTTATACTATCTTTTTCAATTCTTAAAGTTGTTAACTTATTTTTAGCTCTTATTTTTCTAATTCTATTCCAAGAAATAATTGTTATTAAAGCTAAAACTACAAATAAGATAATTAACTGCAAATAGTTTTTTTGTATGAAATTTTTTGTTGAATTAGCAACAACATTACCTAAGGTTCGTTCAGCTTTAGCAGTTTCAAGAGTATTTTCTAAATCAATCATTAAAGATTCAGCACTTTCATACCTTTCTTCATCAAAAGCTTGTTTAGCATTTCTTAAAATAATTAAACTTTCAGCCACATCTACACTAGTTGAACCATAATTTTCTGTTTTTAACTCTAAAGCTCTTAATTTGTCACTTATTTCATAAGCTTTAGCTTTTCTTTCAGGAATGATTTTTAAAATTTCTAATACTTCTTGATAACTAAACCCTGAATAATTCAATGCTAAAGCATTCTCTACTCTTTCTAATGCAGCTTCTGATTCAATGATAGAGTCATTGATGAAAGTAGTTGTAAAACCCTCAGTATCCATTATAAACATGTCTTGTTTGGCATTTTCTATAGCTTTCAAAGCTTGTTCATTGGTAATTTCTTCTTGAGCATTAGCTAAGGCTATTAAAAATAAAAATATTAAACTAAAAATTATTTTTTTCATTTTTTTAACTCCTTAATCTTTTGCCACAAACTTTTATGATGATTCAACTTGTTAATCCTAATTTTTGCTTTTAACAATGCCTTGGCTTCTTCAATTTCAGCAACTCTTGTATGTCCTGCTTCAATGGCATTTTCATAATCTCTTCTACTTAATTTTTTAGTTTTAAAATAATCTTCCTGGGTTTTTCTAATCATATGGCTTATCTCTAAGCTTTCTTTTTCAAGATTTTTTAATTCTTCTTCAATTTTTATTATTCCAACTCTTTTAGACCTTAATTTCGTTCTAATAACTCTAATTTTTCTTAACCTGTCAGAATATTGTGCCATCCTCCTAAAATATTCATCTGAAGTAATTGATTTGTCAACAAAAGCATTTTTTTGAGTTTCTCTCATAAGTTTAACAATAGATAACTCTTCACTTGCCAGATTCTTTAATCTTTGCTTGATATAATACATCATAAACTTAATATAACTAAAATAAACAATTACTGATAAAACTATAAGTGACAATAATACAACCCACCAATAATAAGCCAAGAACCATAAGAAGTTAAATTGACCTTGAATTTCTAAATTAAAAGACAATTCTGCATCATTAGCCCTTTGTTCAGCAATATCAAAATCTTCTCTTTCAAAAGCCGCAATTGCTAAATTTAAAATGTCTAAACTTTCTGTAAATACTAAGCCTTTTTTACTAGCAACATTCATATCTTCTTTAATTTTATTGATTAAATCATTAGTGGCAAACGCTTTTTCTTTAATAGCAATTAATCTTGTAGAAATCTCAAAGCTAGATTCATATTCGTCCGCATTTAAATTCGCCTCAGCTTCTTCCAATAATTGTAAAGTTTTTGTAATAATGAAGCCGGCATCTTTCATCTCTTGTACTGCAATTTTGGCTTTTTCTAAAGTGCCAGAAGCTATAGTTTTACTAACATCATGTATTACTAATGAAATATATTCTTTAATCTTGAGATTTCTAGTAACATTGGAATTATCTACTATTTCTCCTGTAATTGTAGCAGTTAAAGTATAATTTTGATGTTCTAAATAAGCAGGAACAGTAATCTCTACCATAAATGATTTTGTCTGGTTGAATTTAATATTGGATAATTTTTTAGGCTGTACAGTAACATATTGTACAATAAATCCTGATAATTCTAATGTTACATTCTCTAATGTTGAATCCTTGAAAGTGTTTTCAACATCTATCGTGAAATTTCCTTTTTCCCCTCTTACAATATGGACAACTTTGGAGATTTCCTTGGATTCTGTTTTTCCGCCAGAACTTGAACCTGATTGTGTGCTTCCGCTTCCTCCGCTAGTTGTTATAGTAATAGTTTCTCTTTCACAATCATCATCTGTCAAGTAAGTGCAGCCAGCGCCACAAACACCATCGCCACTAAAACAATTTACAGTAATACTAACAGTATTATTATCCGAATTATTTTGTACACAGCTAGCAATGGCTGTAATATAATTTATTCCAGCGACAGCTGAAGCACTTACATTTGCAGTCATGGTATTATAATGTTTAGTTGAACTTGGTGCTATGTTCCCATAAAATGTGCTTAAATTTCCTGAGATATTGGTCCAGCCAGTAGCTAAAGTCCAGTTAAATGTAACATTTGTTGCAGTTTCATTGCCTAAGTTCTGGAAATAACCTTGTAATGACATAGATTCTGTTTGGTTAATGCTAGTCTCATAACTTGAAATAACTGCATTAAGATAAGGTCCTCCCGCATATGAAGCCAAGGTTACATTACTAGTAGCATATAGCGGGTCTGCATTAGGATCTGTTGCATTAATAAAAATAGTTATATCATCTTCTCTGATTACAGAAGCAAAAGTTGCAGTTACATTAATATTTTGTGTTGCTTTTGCGACTAAGCTAAACATATAGGGTATTGTGGTATTAAATTCTAAATCATAAGGAGAATTATGCGACAAGTAAAAAGTTAATGGAAATTCTCCAGTGTTAACAACAGTCAATATCCCTATGCTTTTAGTAGTTCCCAAAAATCCCGTTATGGTCCCAAAATCACCTGTACTTCTATTCCAAGTCCAGGTATAATCAAACAAGACTTCTAGTTCTGTTTCTGTGCTGAAATTTGAAAAATTATGCGAATCATTGGCATAAATCCTGTAAAGCCAGGTGCCTTCTACAGAAGGAGTAAAATTACTTTCAAAAAATGTTAAAGAAGTATTAATCATAGTTTTGTTGGTCCAGCTAGATGCTCCTGGCGCCTTATATTGTAAAGTAGCACTCATTGGGAAAGGTTCGGAAAAATTAGCAGTAATATTAATTACAGTATTAGGATCCATGTCATCCAAGCTACTAGGATTATTTGTTATAGAAATAGGTATTGGTGGATTGATATCAACATAAAAGCTATAATTAGAACTTGACCAATTACTTTCACTTGTATTATCAGAACTTAAACAATTATATTTAAAATTACCATCATTTACATTATTAACAATCCAAGTTTGAGTAGTATCATTAGGTTTTATTCCAGCATGTACTGCAATTTCTTCTGCTGTAAGACTTCTATTATATATTGCTAATTCATCTATTGTACCATTAAATCTAGTTTGTTGTTGACTATTTTTACCAATTCTTAAAACCCTATTACTATCTAGAGGAGTAATAGTTTGTACAACAGATTCATTTAAAACTCCATTAATATATAATTTTATATTTGATCCATCCCAAGTAACAGCTAAATGGTACCAAGTTGTTCCATCACAATTTAAAGTATAACTCGGTTGGGATAAATAAATGCCTTGTGAATTACTTCCATCACCCATATAAAAATTTGGAACACAAGCTTTATTAGCAAAAGGTTGAGTATTAAGATACAAATAATAAGCCATTAAATCTTCATCATCTCTATCTCCTTTTGTTAAAATAGGCCAAACATTATAACTTAAAGGGAGATTTGGTTTAACCCAGACAGATATTGTTCCTTCATTAATTAAATCTAAACTATTAGAATCTTCAACTTCAAGAGAATTATTTTCAGGATATTCTAAATTAAAAGGATTATTAAATTCAAAGCCACCACCAAACTTTCCACCAGTAGAATTATAAGTTACATTTAAAACAGCAGCATGATTATTATTTCCGCTCCAATCATAAACATAAGTAGAATTTTCACCAACAGAGCTGTCATTATCAAAATGCAATAACAAAACTTGGCTGGGTTCTGCCAATAAAGCACCATATTCTTCACCATAATGTTTTGTAGAGTAAGGTGTAAATGAACCATTAATATCAGTATACAAGGTAACATTGTCCAAAGGATTGGCATCACTTACAGAACAATTGAAAGTAATAGAATTAGAAGAAAGAAAACCTTGTCTATCAGTAGGAGTATTTAATACAACAGAAGGAGCTACAACTAAAATAACTAAGAGAATTACAAATACTAAAATAGAGATTACAAACTCTTTGTGCTTCATCATCAGCCTCTTTTCAATTTAATATTAAACTCCAACCAATATAAAAGTTCTCTTTTTAGAAATAAATTTCTCTTGGAAAACTTTAAAAG
>Ga0066639_10003845_pt1 | contig 12923 bp, 12 predicted proteins | sample CryGeyCG2114_010_2_FD_59504 | JGI IMG/M metagenome (GOLD analysis project Ga0066639, IMG submission 59504) | Groundwater microbial communities from aquifer - Crystal Geyser CG10_big_fil_rev_8/21/14_0.10 | ecosystem: Environmental > Aquatic > Deep subsurface > Groundwater | place: USA: Utah...
ACTTAGCTTTCTTCAGCATCTTAGTAATTACACCCCATTTTATGATAAATGGTCTTCCTCAAAAAAACCTTCTACATCAAGAATATCTGAGCATGGACAAAAGCTCTCTTAATTACAGCAGCTTTGATCAATTGATCATGTACAACAATCCACTAGCCGCAATTGACCCTATAATTTTTACTTTAACAATCATCTACTTAGTGAAAAGAAAAGATTGGTTCTTAAGATTCTCAACACTTTTTGTACTAATCATCTCGATCCTAGCAGAAAGATTCAGGATATTCTTAGCATTTCCTTTATCAATCGCAGCAGCAAAACTGCTAAACAAAAGTAGATATTCTCTCCTTATAGTCATACTGATCCTCCCATTTACAATAGCAGCAGCATTTGCAATCTCAGGGATGGGTCCGGACAACTGCTTTTGCCAGACAATGGGGTACATAAAGGAGAAAACACCTCAAAACACAACATTACTAACTTCCTGGAATCAAGGACACTGGGCAGAGCTGCTTTCACAAAGAAAAGTAATTATTGACGGCTATGCAGAGTATGTTTCGGATATTGATGACAGGTATATAGCAATGAGAACAATCTACTGTTCAAAAGATCCATCAATAATCTCATATTATATTAATAAGTACAACATTAGCTATATTATTGAAGATTCTCATTATCAATGCAATGGAATCTATAAGGATATAACAAAACCAAATCATGATTCATGTATAACAATCTATGAACCCTAGAATCTAAATCTTAATATTGTTTAAGTGCCAAAAGCAAGAATTAAGCATCTGATAAAAGAACAAATCCAACTATAAAAAATGTATTTTCCCTAACAAGATCCTCTAAGGGGCAGAGGTTTTCCCTCCTAAGAATATATGTATCATCACAAAGAGTATTATAAAAAAACCTTCTACCCCCTATTATTGATGTTTCATTATAATAACTTTTCTAAAAAGAGAAGTTTTATTAATCAATAACTATAATCGTTACTAAGAATGGATGGGAACATAATCATGATCATAGGAGGGTGGGTATTTGGTATTCTATTCCTGTTTCTAGCACTTGTTTTCACCACAGCAATTATATCACTTTTTAAAAAGCATGAATATGAGCATTATGAGCCAAATGTAAGTGTTATAATTCCATGTTATAATGAAGAAAAGAATATAGAAGACTGCCTTGAAGCTGTTTACGCTCAAGATTATCCTAAAGAGAAAATGCAGGTTATTGTAGTAAATGATGGCTCTACAGATAACACATCAAATATACTAGAGCAATACAAAATCAAACATAATGATTTATTAATCATCAATGGAAGTCATGAAGGGAAATCAGCTGCTCTTAACTTAGGATCTAAACAAGCAAAACATGAATTCCTGCTCACTATAGATGCAGATACGATAATTGACAAAGAATCACTCAAGAAACTTATTAGGCCTTTTATAAATGAGGAAGTTGGTGCTGTAAACGGAGCGTGCATAGCCCGCAACTCAAACTCAATGATAAGTATCTTCCAAAAAATAGAATATCATTATAATAATCTTATAAGAAAAAGCTTCTCAGTCATCTTCAAGAACGGTGTATGGTTCTTTGGAGCATTTGTGTGTTATAGAAAAAGCATTTTAGAGAAAGTAGGTTATTTCAAGAAAGCCACAATGGCAGAGGACTGGGACATTGCAATGGAGATCTACTCTGCAGGTTACAGAATCCTAAATGTACACAATGCAATAGGTTACACAATTGTTCCACACACACTCAAGGAATTTTATAAACAAAGGACTAGATGGTGGATGGGTGCTTTGCAGTCCTTAAACAAAAATAAATCATTATTTTCAAGAAAATCAAGCCCATCAATACTCTTCTTATTCATAAGCCAGTATTGGTGGTCAATATTTGCAGTTGTCTCCATACCTTTGATAGCATATCAAGTCTATTACTGGCTTCCTTCCAATACAGAAACACCTTTTATGCTTTTCATGTATCTTTTCAGGTGGTTTACACTAACAGGGCCAATCTATGTATTATACAAAATACCTGAATGGGGCATTTCATTGTACAGCATTTTCGGAGTTTTATCAGGAATTATCAGTGTTTTCCTGATAATAAAAGCAATCTATATGTTTAAAGACAAATTACGCTTAAAGAACGCACTAGGGATATTTTTATACTTCCCATATACGATAATTTTAAATAGTATTATTGTAATCAGCCTTATAAAGCTAGTATTTTTAAAAAAGAAATATTTTATATATTAGTGGTGAAAATGAGGTATTATTGGGGACCAAATAATAAATAATAATGGCAGCAGAAACATTACATAGTATTTTAGAATGGTATCTTATAAATGGAAGGATTATATTAGATTATTTTCATTTTACATTTGATAAAATCTTCTATATATTCCTTTACATAACAATGGCCTTTACTTGCATATACCTTATTTTCCTAGTTTTTTCAATATTCTCAAAAAAAGAATATCAGGAAAAAGAGTTGGATATTTCTAAAGCGCCATTTGTAACTGTACAGATTCCCACTAGAAATGAGATAATAGCTTTAAGATGCGCAGAAAATTGTTTAAAACAGGATTATCCAAAAGATCGCTATGAAATATTGATAGGTGATGATAGTGACAAGCCAGAAATATCAAAACAGCTTGTAGAATTTGCAAACAACCACGAGCAAGTAAGTGTATATAAAAGGGAAAAAAATATTGGATTTAAACCAGGAAACCTGAATAATCTTCTCAAATACTCTAAAGGAGACATACTTGTTTTATTTGATTCTGACTTTGCTCCAGGAAAAGATTTCCTAAAAAGAATAGTTGAGCCTTTCTTAAGGGATGAACAAATATCTGCTGTACAGGCAAGATGGAATTTCTCTAATTTCAACCAGAATTTAGTTACAATAATGGCTTCAACTATTGTATACATGTTCCATCATGTTTCTTTATCTATTCTCAAAATATTTGATACATCTTCATTATGCGGCTCTGCCGAAGCTGTGAGAAAAAAAGATTTAATTGAATTAGGCGGTTGGCGTTCAGGAAGCCTCACAGAAGACATTGAATACACCCTAAGGCTTGATTTAGCAGGAAAAAAGCTAGTTTATCTTCCAAAACTGGAATGTTATAGTGATGTTCCTTTTAAACTTAAAGATCTCTGCAGGCAGCAGATGAGGTGGGCATACGGAGTTATCAATTCTTATATCATCCATTTTAGAAGCCTTGTTTCATCTAAAAAGCTTTCAGCATGGGATAAGCTGCTTAGTATGGTTCATGGTCTTGGGTACATTCCCCCTGTTTTAATCCTGCTTTTATTTATGTTTGGTACTCTCAGCTTTGTGACTCATCCACCAGCGCCTATTGATTTGTCAAAATTCTTTTCTAAATTAGGGATAAATATCCTTATGACTTCAGGGCTGATCATAGCAAGTATCTATTCTCTTTATAGGGCAAAGAAAAGCAAATATATCCTTAAGATGATTGCATCTTCTTTTACTGTGGGAATAGTAACAACTTTCTATGTTAACAAAGGCATTTTAAAGTCAATCTTAGGAAAACCTATGGAATGGTACCTTTTAACTAAAAATGTTAAATATATAAAGGAGTAATCATTCCTCTTACTTGATGGATAACCTATCTTTAAAAAAACGTTTTTCTGATAATGCCTCTAAATGGTTCATAGGATTTATTATTTTCTATGCAGTCATGGACATAGCAGTAATATTCTTTAATCTTCCTGCTCCGATTGTTGATGTAACAGCTGCATTCTTATTACTAACCTCATTATTCCTTCTGCATCTTAAGTTCAGATTCAAAAGAACAGTCCCAATAGCTGCAGCATTAAGCTTATTTATTCATATCATTGGATTAATCAAGTTATTCCCCTCAGCAACATGGGATGGCGCCCTTTATGGGGCACCCCAATTAAATTACCATTACGATTGGATTGCGCATTCAGTAGGTCTCGGTCTTTACGCAATTGCAGCATGCTCAATCTTCTATCTCCATTTAAGAAAAGCATTTAAGAATTATTTCATAATCTTCTTAATATTGCTCTTGTCTATGATGGGAATAAGCGCGATTCATGAAGCAGTAGAATTCTTAGGGTATCAAACCCTTGGTTACGGAGAAGGATTCTTAGAATTCGGAGCAGGAGACGGATTGTACACAGGAGGCCCATGGTATAATTCATCAACAGATATAATAAGCAATTTTATTGGAGGGGTATTCTTTATTGGATTATTTGTACTCACTAAAAAATATAAAAAAATTAAATCAAAAGATTAAAATACCCTCCTTACGTTCAATATATCATGAAAATAGCAGTATTTACAGACACATTCATCCCTAATGTTAATGGTGTTGTTACATCTATAGTAAATTCTTCAAAAAAGCTTGCAGAAAGGGGCCATGAAATATTCATTTTTACAGTAAAGCCAAAAATAAAGAAGAGAGTTGACTTAAACAAAAATATCCATGTATTTTATTATCCAAGTGTTTCTCTGTTTAAATATCCTGATTTTTCTCTTGCAATGCCAAAACCAATTGAACTTACAACCATAATCCGAAAAATAAAGCCAGATATTATCCATATTCATACCCCTGGTTTGCTTGGAATCAATGCATTAGCTATTGGCTTGTTCCTAAAGATACCTGTTATTGGAACATACCATACACTCTTACCTGATTTTCTCAAATATGTTCCTTTGCCTAAGATTAATACCTCTGAGGCTCTTAATAGATTCACCTGGAGCTATACAAGGAATTTTTACAATAGGTGTAATTTAGTTATCACTCCTTCAATAGCGATGAAAAAAGAGCTTAAAAAAAACAAAATAAAGAAAAAGATTATCTTTCTCTCAAATGGGGTTGATCTCAAAAAATTTCATCCAATAAAAACAAAAAAAACAGGAACTAAGATACTTCATGTAGGCAGGGTAGGGTATGAAAAAAATATAGATATACTATTAAAATCATTCAAAGAACTATCAAAGACAAATAAAAAAGCTGAATTGATTATTGCAGGAGATGGTCCTGATATGCAGAGATTAAAAGATTATGCAAAAGAACTTAACATATCAAAAAAAGTGAAGTTTATAGGAATTATCCCCAATAGCGAGCTTCCAAACCTCTACAACTCAGCAGACCTTTTTGCAACAGCATCAACAATAGAAACAGAAGGTATAGTAATCCTTGAAGCAATGGCTTGCGGTTTGCCAATTGTTGGAGTAAATAAGATGGCTGTTCCCTCTCTTGTTAAAGATAATAAGAATGGATTCATCACAGAACCGGGAAACACAAAAGAGATTGCAGACTCTATGAATGCTCTTCTATCAAATAAGAAACTAAGAATCAGGATGGGCAATGAATCTTTAAAAGTAGTAAATGATTTCTCTCTGGAATCAACAATAAGGAAATTATCAATTCTATACACTCAAATTAGAAAATAAAAAAACGCGCCTGGTGAGACTTTCGAGCTTTTAGTAAAAAAATACTGTTCGAACTCACGACATACAGCTTAGGAAGCTGTCGCCCTATTTACCCAGCGAATAATGCTGCTTCCAGGCTAGGCTACAGGCGCGCCTGTCATTCTGAAATCAATAATTATTTAAAAAGCTTGTGTATCCCAAAGGTAATGTATAAGATAAAACAGGAACCAGAAGATTTCATTGTAAAAGAAATAAGCATAGTCCCATTAAAAGAAACAGGGGAATACTCATACTTCCTCCTAAAAAAGAAGAATTATTCAACAGTCAGGGCAATACAGCATATTGCACAAGCCCTCAGAATCAAGCCAAAATTAATAGGGTTTGCAGGAAATAAAGATAAGATTGCAATAACTGAGCAGGTAATCTCTATCTATTTAGGAAAAAAAGAAAGAGTTGAAGATATCAGACTAAGGGACATCGAATTAGAATTCTTAGGGAAAGGAGACAACCCAATCTCATTAGGTGATTTAGAAGGAAATTCTTTTGAAATAAAAGTAAGAGACTTAAGCGAACAAGAGATTGAAAACCTAAACCAGAAGATAAAGAGCAGATACATTTTAGTTCCAAACCTTTTTGGAGAGCAGCGATTCTCAAGCAACAATGAGAAAGTCGGCAAAGCAATTGTTAAAGGGAACTTCAAAGAAGCAGTAAATTTAGTCCTAGAAAACAAAGGCGACTTTGAAAAAGAAATCAAAGAATACCTCAAAAACAGCCCAAATAACTATATCGGAGCAATTAACTTAATCCCCTTCAAGACAAGAAAAATATATGTTCACGCTTACCAAAGCTATTTGTTCAATAAAACAATAAAAAAATACATAGAGAAAAAAAGAACTCAAATGGAAATTCCAATAATCGGATTTGGAACAGAGATAACTGACTCTGAACTCAAGGAGATAACAAGCAATCTTCTAGAAAAAGAAGAAGTCACTCCAAGAGATTTCATCATAAAACAAATGCCAGACCTAAGCGCAGAAGGTGGAAGCAGAGACTTATTCTTTGAAGTGATGGATTTAGAAACAGAACAACAAGATAATATCATCACTTTAAGATTCAACTTAAAAAAAGGATGTTACGCGACTGTTGCTGTTGAATTTCTCTTCTCCAAGAACTAACCCATATACTCAAAATCTTCCTTAACATCAGTTTCTTTATCCCAGGTTGCTCTTATTTTATCAATAATCGCTTTGATACTTGGTTTTACTTTAATCCATTCTTCAAATGAGTTTTTAATAAATTCAGCATCTGCATTATCATCACCTAAAGCAGCACCCACACCTTCCCTATCAATCATAACTAATCTTTTAAAAATATTATAAATATCCTCTTTATCATGCTCTTCTAAAAACCTGCATTCATGCATTGATGCAACACAAGCAGGATCTGGCTGAAGCATTCCTTCTAGGATCTTAATGTAAATCTCAAACTTCTCCATAATCTTCCTTCTTACGCTTCTTAAAAGAAACTCACTGCTTTCTATAGAATTAATCTCAAACTCATCATTAATCTTATCATAATCAGGAAGACTATATTTCTTCTTTAATTCACTATATTTTTCTTTAATATCTTCTTTTTCCATATTCAATTAGAATTATCACCTTGTTTATTAAGTTTACTGTGTTAACACCCAATTATGACCTTCTTCCTTAGCATTCTTATCAACAATCTCTCCTCTCCTCTTCTTTTCCTCTTCAGAAACATCCCCTTCTAATCGTAAAGCAGCAGTTCCAGGTCTCTCGCTATAGCAAAAGAACTTTGCAAAGTCAAACTCCTTTGCCTTTGCTAAACTCAATTCAAACTCTTCAGCTGTCTCACCAGGAAAACCAAACAAAATATGGGTTTGAATAACAACCTCAGGAACCTCTCTATGCAAGATCTTAACCTTATCAATAACTTCATCAATCTTATACTGCCTGTTCATCAACCCCAATATCCTATCACTTCCAGATTGTATTGGAATATTCAAAAACCCAATCTTCCCTGTTTTAAACACATTCAATAAGCCCTCAAACTGTTCAACAAACCATTTTGGCTCAAAAAAATGAAGATAAATCTTATAATCACAATCAAAACCAACCAACTCTCTCAACAAAACACTAATATCAGAACCAATATCCTTACCATAGCACCCAATATCATCCCCAAGCAAAACAAACTCTTTAAACCCTTCTGATAAACCTTTCTTAAACTCTTTAACAACCACCCTAACCTCCCGACTTTTTAAACCGCCCTTTGCCTTTTTAATCGAACAAAAGCTACATCCACCTAAGCAGCCATCAGCAATCTTAATATAGCATCTATCACTAGGAGCCCCATTACAATATTCTTTCCCAACTTTATTAATACTAATTTCATCAATCCCAACCTTAGCATCCAAAATATCATTAATCTTCTCCTTCTCCCTAGGACCAAAATAATCACCAGAAAAAATCTCTTTCAACCGCCCTTCATTTATTTTAGGAAAACACCCAGTTACAATAATTCTTTGGCCTTCTTTCCTCTCTGCAACAAGTTCTTTAATCTTATCAACAACCTTATCCTCAACATTCTTAACAAAAGCGCAAGTATTAACCAAAACAACATCTGCATCACTAGAATCATCAATAATTGAATAACCATTTGCTTCAAAAAACTTAGCAAATAACTGAGAATCAAAAGAATTCAGCATACATCCGCAAAATGAATCAATTATACAGGCTTTCATAACAAAAAGAATACTCTTTACCTATTTAAGAATTATGTAATTTAGCTATCTTCACCTTCAACCAAACCAAAGCAACAGCATTAGCAACCAACCCTCCAATAACAACTGCAGCACCTATTGATAGATACCCAAAACCAAATACAAATACAAAAACATAAGCTAAAGGAACAGCAACAAACAATATCCTTACCAAACTTAACACCAAAGAAGGCATCCCATAACCCATCCCCTGCATAACTCTGCTTACAATTATTCCAACAGCCATAAATGGATAACCAAAAACTATAACTCTAAGATAAGCAGAGCCAAGCATCAGTAAATTAGTATCATTTGTGAACATCCTTAGTAATAAAGAAGGCATTATAAAGAATATTGCACCAAGAACAATAGCAATCAAAACACCTACTTTAATCCCATAATAACTAATCTCTTTCAACAAACCATATTTCTTAGCACCTTTAAACATCCCAACTAAAGTCATAATTCCAATAGCAATTGCCATAACTGGCATCAAAACAACTGAATCTAATCTGGCAGCTATTCCAAATGAAGCAATATAATCAGTCCCAAAATGAGCCATAATTCTATTGATAAATATCATATAAAATGAAATCAACAGCATAGTCAAGCTCGCTGGAATTCCTATAATGAATATCTCTTTTGTTATATATCCAGAAAGATTAAAGCAATCCCAGTGTATTCTTAAATAGGATTTTCTTATAAGATAAAATACTGCCAATATCAATCCAAAACCAAAAGAAATTGTTGTTGCAATTGCAGCTCCCCTAACACCATAGCCTAAGCCATATATAAATATTGGATCAAGGATTATATTCAATACCAAAGCGCTTATCTGAATCTTCATTGGTGTTTTTGTATCTCCTTGAGCAACAAATATATTAGTCATAATAAAACTAGGGAACATAAAAACAATTCCAAAGAATATGATGTGGAGGTAATCAATAGCTAAAGAAAAAACAACATCCTCTGCGCCAAACAAAGAAACAAGAGGTTTAATAAATAAGAAACCTAGGGCAGATAGAAATACAGCCCCAATAACAGCCAGAATTATCCCATGTACAGCAGTATTCTCTGCAGCTGTCTTGTTTTCTGCACCAAGGTATCTTGATATCAATGAACTCATTCCAGTACTCATTCCAGAACCCAAAGCCATCAATATAAAGAAAACAGGAAAAGAGAATGTAACAGCAGCAATAGCCTCTGCACCCAACCTGCCGATATAAGCAGTATCAACTATGCTGTACATAGTCTGCACAAGCATAGCTACCATTATAGGCAATGAAAACTTAAACAAAGCTTTCTTAGGATTTTTTATAAACTTATCAAGTCTTTCTTTCATTATTTTTAAACTTGAAATATCTATCTTTATAAGACTTTTGAAAGATGATTCAATAAAAAAGCCTCTGAAGATAAATTGAAGCAAAGCTTCAAAAACCTTCAGAGTCTAAAGCCTCTGAAGGGACTTGAACCCTCAACCTGCGGTTTTTTCGATAAAAGTACGAAACCGCCGCTCCACCATTAAGCTACAGAGGCCTATAACTTCGTTAGAATTTCTTCTTTACTTTTAAACTTCCTTTGGCATCCAGAGCATATCGCATGCTTCTTTCCTTTTGCATCCTTCACATACCCTCCAAGAATCTTGCCTAGGAAAGTTTCCTCAATCTTCTCTTTGCATATTGAGCATTTCATAAGGAATGATAAATAGCTTTATTTTATAAATCTTCTCAATCGAAAGTATTAAAAAGGATAATCCTCTAAGATGATAAAAAACACTAAAAGAGGTTGTTCTCAATGAAACGAATCGCTTGGTTCAAAGAAATAAGAAGAAAAGATATTTCAGTTGCAGGAGGCAAAGGTGCAAATCTTGGAGAAATGACTCATGCAGGTCTCCCAATACCTCCTGGCTTTGTTGTAACAGCTCAGGCTTACAAAGAATTCATTGAAAAAACAAATATCAAGAATAAGATTCTAAATATCATAGCAAACCTTAATGTGGACGATAATTCTAAGCTTCAGGCAATTTCCTCTAAGATTCAGAAATTAATCTCAACAACACCTATTCCAAAGAAAATACAGGACGAAATAAAATCAAACTATCTCAAAATCGGTAACAGTAAAGAATTCGTAGCATGCAGAAGCTCTGCAACAGCAGAAGACCTTCCTGAAGCGTCTTTCGCAGGACAGCAGGCAACATTTCTTAACATAAAAGGGCCAGACAGTGTAGTAAAAGCAGTAAGAGATTGCTGGGCGTCATTATTCACAGCAAGAGCAGTATATTATCGTTCAAAAAATCATTTTCCAACAGAAAAAGTATTAATCGCAGTCGTTGTTCAGAAGATGGTCAACAGCGAAAAATCAGGTGTAATGTTCTCAGCAAATCCAGCCACAAACAATGAAAATGAAATAATGATTGAAGGAGCATACGGCTTAGGAGAAACTGTTGTCGCAGGATCTGTAAATCCTGATTTATACATTGTTGACAAGAAATCATTAAAGATAAAGCTTATCGAGCCAAGAGCTCAGGAATTCGGAATATTCAGAAATCTAAAAACTGGAGATAATTTTGAAAGAAAACTTAAAGGAAAAGAAAGAACAGGCCAGAAACTGAGTGAATACGAAATCAAGTTCTTAGCAGGCCTTGCAAAAAAGATTGAAAAGCATTACGACCATAAAGCCCAGGATATGGAATGGGCAATTGAGGGAAAAGACATCTATATTGTTCAGTCAAGGGCAATCACAACATTAAAAGAAAGAATAGGGACAGATGTAAAGATCAAAGGAAAAGAGCTTCTCAAAGGGATGGTTGCTTCTCCTGGAATCGGAGTAGGTCCTGTAAGGATAATCAAGGACGCCAGTGAGCTTGATAAAATAAAGAAAGGAGATGTTCTTGTAACAGTCATGACAAACCCAGACATGGTTCCTGCAATGAAAAGAGCAGCAGCAATCATCACAGATGAAGGCGGAATCACCTGCCATGCAGCAATAGTCTCAAGAGAAATGGGAATTCCATGTATTGTCGGAACAGAGCATGCAACAAGAATCCTTAAGCACAGCAAGATAGTAACTGTCTATGCAACAAAAGGAATTGTTTATGAAGGTGCTGTTGCAAAAGCCAAGAGCTCAATGGAATACAAGAAAATGAAGGACATTAAGACAAAGACCCATGTTAATGTAATCCTTGGGATGTCTGACTTTGCAGAAAGAGCAGCATCAACAGGCGCAGACGGTGTAGGCCTTCTTCGCCTTGAGTTCATAATAGCAAACGGCAAAACACATCCTGCTGAATACATAAGAAAAAATAAAGACAAAGAATACACAAATATGCTTGTTAAGCAGATTAAAATAATAGCAAAAGCATTCAAAGGAAAGCCAATTTGGATAAGAACATCAGATTTAAGGACAGATGAATACAGAAATCTCAAAGGCGGAGACAAAGAGCCAAAAGAATCAGACCCAATGATTGGATGGCATGGAGTAAGGCGCTCTCTTGACGAGCCAAGAATCCTGAAAGCAGAGTTCATGGCAATAAAAAAGCTCCATAAAATGGGCTACAAGAATTGCGGAATAATGGTTCCTTTTGTGATAAGAGCCTCTGAAGTAAAACAGGCAAAACAGATTCTAACTGATATTGGAATGAAGCCATGCAAAAATGTTGAGTTTGGAGTTATGATAGAGACACCAGCAGCCTGCTGGGTAATTGAAGATATCTGCAAAGAAGGGGTTGATTTTATCAGTTTTGGAACAAATGATTTAACACAGCTTACTTTGGGATTGGACAGAAACAACGAACATATCCAGAAATTATTCGATGAAATGCATCCAGCTGTTTTAGGAGAAATAGAGAAAGTGATGAAAATTTGCAGAAAATACAAAGTAAAGACCTCAATCTGCGGGCAGGCTGGTTCAAGGCCAGAAATGGCAGAATTCCTTGTAAAGCGCCACATCCATTCAATCTCAGCAAATCCAGACGCAGTCCATCACATAAAGGAAGTAGTTGCAGTTGTTGAGAAAAAGCTAGGTGTTAGATAAAATTAATTATTTCTTTAGTATTTAATATTTTTATTTTTGATTGTTTTTTTAACTTTTTATCATCAGACCAGATAATGCTATTAGGATAAGCCAATGCGCATGCTGCAAACATCACATCATCAACATCTATATCTTTAACAATTTCCAAAGCTTCTTTTTTGTAAGGGGATAGAACCTCATTCGGGACAATAAACACTTTTTTAAGAATCAGTCGAAGAAGATTATCGAAATCAGGCTTATTCAGCTTTGATTTTTCAAGCAGTTCTTCTTTATGATTTTCCACTTCCTCAAATATAAAATCAGGAAATAAAAAGAATCCAGTATACTTCAGAATGATATCTCGGGTGAACGAGTCCTTTATCAATGCAGAAAATAAGATATTTGAGTCAATAACTATATTCATGCAAGAAACCTCTTTGTCGCAAGAGATTTCACCTTCCGGCTGAACTGCCTTATATCCTCTTCGCTCAGCTTGCTTTTGCTTGCCAGCCTGTCAGCTAGCTGTAATGTCTGCACTTTGTCAATGATTGCCTTTCTTGCAACCTCGCTCCATCTGACCTCTGAGAAGCGCCTCATCTCCTTATGCACTTCATCAGGAACTGATAGTGTTATGTTTGCCATTGGTTTCACCTAACACATAGGTATGTGATAACACATATATAAATGTTTGGAA
>Ga0066639_10003847_pt1 | contig 12920 bp, 9 predicted proteins | sample CryGeyCG2114_010_2_FD_59504 | JGI IMG/M metagenome (GOLD analysis project Ga0066639, IMG submission 59504) | Groundwater microbial communities from aquifer - Crystal Geyser CG10_big_fil_rev_8/21/14_0.10 | ecosystem: Environmental > Aquatic > Deep subsurface > Groundwater | place: USA: Utah...
TGCGAGCTCTGATGGATCGTAGTCTTGTGAAGTTTGTAGGTAAGAGTGAACTTCCCGGTAAACCGATGCTTTATGGCACCACTCGAAAGTTTCTAGAGATTTTTGGTTTAAGAGATTTAAGAGAACTTCCTTCACTCAGTGAGATTGATCAGCTTTTACCAGATGGAATGACAGAAGAAGAGTCTAAGCCCGAAAGAGATTGGGATACGATTCAGCAGCTTTCCATGGAAGCAAAACCTGAAATTGATAACGAAGAAGAGTGGGGTCGTATCACCGAAGAGATTCAAAAGATCGAAACCACCACTGAGTTTTTTGAAAAAGAAAAAGAAAGAGAGAAGCTAGCTCGGGATATGGAGCGAGCTGAAGTTTTGAAAGAAGCTCTTGATCAAGGTGAAGAACTCACTGGCCGTGATAAAAAATGGCTTGAGCGTTTTCAGCAAGCTCAAATGCAAAAAGCAGTGGAGGAGTTTGAAAAGGACGACGCGCCAGCTGCAGAGAGTGAAGCTTCCGAAAATATGGAGAGTGCAGAATTCGTTGATGTAGAGGCTGCCCAGGAAGCAGAAGTTATTGTTGAGGCAGATGTTGTTGGTTCTGCAGAACTCTCTGAAGAGTTAGAGGTGAGCGCAGAAGAAGCGGAACCAGAACCCTCAGAACCTGAACCCCAGTTATAATTCAGAGGCTATAATTTAAAAATCTCACTCTAGAGATATCATAGATGATGTCTTTTGGCTTTCATGGAGGAAGTAAAGATGCATTTTTTATTCATCCTTATTCTTTTAAGTCTTCCGAATGTGGGACTCACGCAAGAAAGCCAGAACCTAGAAGAAGAGGCTCTTTATGAATCTTATTTATCTAACAAATACCAGTGGCTCTACGAGGTCCTTATTGATGAGAGAGACAGAGTCAATTCTCCTGAAAAAGCTTGGAGAAGTTTTTCTGTGCACTTGAAAGATAATATTGAGTACTTTCCTGATCCCTCAGCCACCAATGCTTCTAATCTGTCTTCACAATTACCTTACACAGTTCAAGGCACAATGACCTATGTAGGATTTTTTAAAGGCAAGTATAAGTACGATCTCTTTTTTGAAAAAAACATTTTGGTGATTGAGGTTCGTGTTTATTTTACAACAGATGAAGAAAAAAATAGAGAGATGGCTGCAAAATTTAAGCGGGCAGAGCGCTTCTGGAATAAGTATCGAATCACTACAGACTTTCCTTATGAGTTTCGATTTAAAGTTGTCAGTGATTCTACAAGGGCCCATTTTAAGGTGCGCTTAAAAGATAGCGACACTCGTGGGCCATACTTTATTCAATGGAGTCGCCAGTGGAATTATATCACAATTGCTCATGAGCTCGGGCATACGATGGGCCTAGGGGATGAGTACCAAACACTGACAAGCAAAATAAATTGTCTAAGGGACTATCTTATGTGTGCAGGGTCTCGTCTAGCGCCTCAATACTATTACCATGTTCTCCGTCGAGCCATGGCGGGTTGGAAAAGACAGTTGGATAGAAATTTCAAAGCCAAGTTAGTAGAGAATCAAAATCTTTATTAGACCCCGAAGACCCAAAGGTGCCTTGAGGCCTGCGGCGCCTTTATCTATCCAGGATTTCTTCTAGTTGCTTTGCATAGTCACGAAGATCTAAATTTGTGATGACATCTTTGTCTTGCAAAACCTCTTCAGATAGATAGGGCATAGGTAGATCTTTTCTAAAAAAAGAATCGGGAAGAAGTGCTGCCGTGAGGGCTCCTGAAGCATAACCACCAACTAAGATAGCAAGAACCTTTGCACCAGCAAGATAATAGCCTCCCACAATCACACCACTGGCGAGACCGCCAGCAAACATAGCTCCACCCACAATCACTATTTGCAAAGAGCTATCTACTAGTTGATGGGCAAGAGCATAGACTTTAGAAAGCCGTCTTTGTTTTCGTAAATCACGAATAGAGTAAACTGATTGTTGGCCTATGCGTTCACAGCTCCCACTAGGAGTGTCTTTTGTGGCACAAAATTCAAAGCGAATATGAGTCGGTGTTTTATCCCCATAGGTAAGAACACGAATCACTGCGGAAGATTGTGAAGAGCGAATATCCTTGGCATAGCTTGAGAAGCCAATGAGACAAATAGAAATAAATAGCGAAAGTATTTTCATAGGCCACTAACTATCTAAAGAAGTGGCCATAAACAAAGGAATTATGGGTTAGTGGCGATATTTACAAGCTCCATACCGGTCTTGTCTTTAAAGTAGCCACTCAGTTTGTAGAAAAACCATCGAAAGCCTAAATTGTACATCTCTTCATAGGCAGATTCAGGAAGCCAACCATCATGGAATACACGGTGCAGGGCTACAACCAACCCTGTACGATCACGGCCATGGTGACAGTGAATGTAGAGTGGATAATTGTTGGGGTCTTCCATAAGGCCAAGAATTTTTGCAATGTCTTGATCTTTAGGTGTGCTCCATGCTGAAAGTGGAATGCTGTAGTACTTTACGCCAGTGGCCTTGGCATAGTGGGCCTCTTTTGTATCTTCATTTTTGTTATTATCAATGTTCACGATGGTTTTAAAACCTTGTCGTGCTAGAAACTGAACTCCTGCTTGTTCTGGTCGTCCCCCACGATATAAACCCTGGTGAATTTCATGGAAGTTTTTAATAGGGGCTTGAGTTTCATAGGTCTGAGACTCAGGAGTCTTAATAAGATTCTCATTGTGGGATGCATAGCCAGATATTGAAAAACTCAATAGGATTGCAACTAATAGCACAGTGCTGTTTTGGACTTTATTTTTAAAACGTTTCATCATGGATTAATACCTCCCTCTCCATCTGAGACATACTAGAAAATACAAGATCGAGAGTAAAGGACATATAGAACATCGTAAAAGATATATATGACAGGTGTCGGGTTTTTAGAGGGCCCATCTCAAATTAATGCGATTTAAAGCTATCTATGTGGTCTAAGCTTGGCATGACCCTTGAAGTACTTAAGGGCAGGGGGACATATGAAATCATTAGTTATACTCTCAGTTTTATTTGCTCAAACGGCGCTGGCTAAAGAAACAGTCTGCCAAGATCTCTGGAAAAAACATAAAAGCGATTATATGGCTGAGTTGTCTCAAATTGATTCTAATGAACTCACTACAGTTCATCAGGCTTTGAAATCTGCTGAATTAGCTCATGGTGATTGGCTTAAAAATATGGCCTCTGATTTAAAGAAGAATCAAAAACTTCTAGCGAATTTAGAGTTAGCTCAAAAAGAGACTGGAATATTAAAGCAGAAATTTGCTCAATTGAAAGGTCAAGAAAAGGCCTATTTATTTGCAGGTCAAAAGCGTTTTCAGGATTTAAAAAGATCTCATTCTGAGACAGAGCTTTTTGAGCGTAGCTTACAAGAAGAGTATTTTGGCATTCGTCAAAACCCTACGCCTGAGAAGTTAAAAGCTTTTAAATACATTAGTGAAGTAGAAAATATGAATTGGTCTACTATTCAGCCTTTAGATAAAAGTTTAAAAGCTGAGGTAAAGGCGGCTAACCAAGGACGTCTTGAGTGGAAGTTGGAGAATGGTTTAATTCAAGAAGTGAAGGTGAACCACTATCGTCACTCAGGTGAGTATGTAGTGTCTCTTTGTAGCCGAGCTGACGAAAGCTCTGTGGAGGCTCTTAAAAACTTACCTCCTCAATTTGCCTGTACACGTGTGAACCTTTTAACAGGTCAATTAGAAAAGGGTTTTGAGAACATGAAAGAAGTAGAAGGCCCTGCACAACTTCAAGCTTATGTGACTGAAAAGTTCTTAGAAAGCAAAGCTCGCGATGTGTCTTGTCAGGGTTACTTTATCAAAGCTTCTAAAGTACTTAAGACTGCGATGAGATAATCGCAGTCTTTTGAGAGTTAACTTGCTCTAAGATTTTTTCTGCAGCTCGAATACCATCACAGGCTGCGCTAGTAATACCACCGGCATAGCCAGCACCTTCACCCACAGGGTATAAACCTTGATGACTGACAGACTCTAAAGTTTCTGGATTACGAGGGACTCTCAGGGGAGAGCTTGTGCGAGATTCCAAGCCATGTAACAAAGCATAGTCTCCGATAAAGCCCTTCAACTTGCGCTCAAATTGTTCAAAGCCCTCTCTTAACTTCTCCGTGATTTGAGGAGGGAGGATCTCAAGAAAGTTTACTGGAACCACTCCGCTAGGACTAGAGCTTTTAAGTACCTCTCCTTTTTTGTTTTTGAGAAAATCAGTGAGCTTTTGGGCAGGAATTTCTTTTGTACCCCCAGCTTTCAGCACCTGTTGCTTTGCCACTCTCTCAAGTTGGTGTTGAAATTCTAAACCTTCAAAGGGTTTTTGAAACCATTTTTGAAAATCTATGCTCATCACTATGCCAGAGTTAGCAAAAGGGGAGTTACGGTGGTAGTTGCTCATTCCATTACAAACCACACCATCTTCATCAGTGCCGCTAGAAAGAACATAGCCGCCAGGGCACATACAGAAGCTATAAACTCCCACACCATCTTGGTAGTGATGGTGGGTGAGTTTGTAATTGGCAGAGCCTAAGGCAGGGTGTTCGGCTTGCTCTCGGTATTGAATCTTATTGATCAGTTTTTGTGGATGCTCCACTCTCAAACCTAAGGCAAAACTTTTACCTTCTATTTTTACGTCTGAATTCTGAAGGAGAGAGAAAATATCTTTGGCAGAGTGTCCTGTGGCTAAAATAAGGTGGTCGGTGGCAAAAGTTTTACCGTTTTGAGTTTGGGCCCCCACCACCCGTTGTCCTTCGAATATAATTTCAGTGAGTTTGGTATTAAAGTGAATCTCTCCCCCGAGATCTATGATCTTTTTTCGAAGAATAGGAATCACTCGACGAATGCGGTCGGAGCCAACATGGGGATTTGCCAAATATTCAATTTCTGCGGGAGCTCCAAACTCCACAAGGCGTCTCATAATATATGGAATGTGCTCAGATTTGATGCGAGTCATGAGTTTGCCGTCGGAGTAGAGGCCTGCGCCACCTTCGCCATAGCAAACATTATCTTCTGGGTTAAGTTCCCCATAGCGCCAAAACCGATTAATGGCCAAGAGTCGTTTGGGAGCTTCAGAGCCTCTTTCTATGAGAACACAGGGAATGCCACGCTCCACGAGACGCAAAGCTGCAAATAGGCCCGCCGGCCCTGCTCCAACAATGAGGGGTTTAGCGCCCTTATAGTTTATTCTATCAAGATCAAAGCTTTGTTGAGGGCTCTTTTCATGGGGGCCAAAGATCTCAAGGCTGAGTACCTTGCTGATTTTATAGCCCCTACGAGCATCCACAGACTCTCTCAAAATTCGGTAATCGCTGTGGCCAGGGACAAGGCGTTCCACACGTTCTTTAATATCTTCATCGAGGTCTAATTTAATATTTTCAAATTTTTGACTCATAGGGAGCTCAGATGATACCAAAGAATTTAGAAATGAATAAATTAACCTGGATGTTCTTGAAAATTGTTCCCAGAAACTGGCTTTCCCGGACCATAGGGCGACTGGTAAATACACCTTTACCAGCCCCTTTTAGGCTATGGAGCCTCCGGTGGTTTAGTCAGCGTTATAAAATTAACGAAGATGAGGCTGAAAAAGCTCTTACCGAATACCAATCTATTGGAGCATTTTTTGTTCGTCGATTAAAACCAGGCCTGCGGCCGATTCAGGGGCCATGGGCCCATCCTTGTGATGCGCAGCTGACTGAGTTTGGAACCATTGAAAATGGCCAAATTATCCAAGCCAAAGGCATAGGTTACTCTGTTTTTGAACTCATTGGAGATGCTCGTCTGGCTGAGACCTTTGAGGGCGGTCACTACCTCACTTACTATTTATGTCCTACGGATTATCATCGTGTGCATGCACCAACAGATATAAAGGTAGATCAAGTCATTCACTTGCCCGGTGACCTCTGGCCTGTGAATGCCGACAGCGTGAAAAAAATCCCTAAGCTTTTCACCATCAATGAGCGCCTAGTTGTTATGGATTCTGAAAAGAGTCTGGCAATGGTTTTTGTAGGGGCTACAAATGTTGGAGAAATTAGTTTAAGCTTTGATCAAGACCTAAGAACAAATATTGGTTTTGGAAAAATACTAAAGAAAATTTACCCAAACCCCATAGATTTAAAATGTGGAGAAGAGGTTGGGACTTTTCATATGGGAAGTACTATTGTTCTATTGTTAGGCAAGCAACATCAACTAAATCTCAAACCACCACTTGTGGTGAAGATGGGGAGTGTCTTACCTGTATAATAAATATCTTGTCTCTTTATAGACAGACATAGTCGTAAAACGAGAAACTGCTAATGTTTCCGAACTCTCCAGCTGCTGCCAAGGTCTGGCCGTCAATATTTACAAAACGTACATGTCCCCAGTATGGCACAGTGGCGTATGGGCTGTAGGCCGTATAAGCCTCGATAGCAGCTAATTGCCGAGGATCAATATTTAAATTCTTTGCTAATGGAGCATAAAAAGGGTCGTTTTGAATGACTTGTAGGGCTTCAGCTCGATACATGACAAAGAAATCAAGCTTTTCGTAGTGAACGGTTTGAGCATTAGGTTTCTCTAAGACGATATCGACTTTATAGACAATATTATGAGAAATAGATAAATGGCCTTTTACATGATCACCACTGAACTCACATTCTACTTTGCCATGGCTGATAACTGACCACAAGACAGTCGCTACGAAAATAGGAAAAAATAGCTTCATATAAAACTCCTCGTACGAGGGGTGAGATTTAGTTTTAGAAAAGGCTGGGGTCAATAGAAAAATTTCTGACCTTAATCAACTCTAATGTGTAGATGTTGGTGATAGCTTCTCTATTGGGGAACAGGGATTCCATGGGTTCTCATGATTTTGAGGGCATTGGTGGTGGGGCAAGGGCCATTAAAAATTTTATAAGGGAAAACCATTTTGTCACCTTCCACGCTATCTCTAAAATGATAATTTTTGATAGCTGGAAAACGTTTTTCTATTTCCACTAAATCTAAATCATGGGTGGTGATCATCCCCTGGGCTTTAGTTTTTGATAATTCAGAGATCAGTGTTTGGCTTCCAAGAAAACGTTCTTTGTTGTTCGTACCTTTGAAAACCTCGTCAATAAAGTAATAAAATTTTTCACCGTTCTGCGCTCTCTTTAATATTTCGGCTAGTCTCAAAGTTTCTGCTAAAAAATAAGAGAACCCTTCCCTCAGTGAGTCGCTCACCCGTATGCATGTAATCACTGGTCTCCAGCTAGTGATCATACTTGCAGCAAAGACAGGAGCTCCCATCAGTGCAAGCTGTTGGTTCATTGCTACCGTTCGAATAAATGTACTTTTTCCTGCCATATTGGATCCAGTGATGAGCGCTAGTGTCACACCTGAGCCCCAGTAAAAATTATTTTTGATAATAGCTTCTGGCTTTAAAAGCGGGTGATAGGCTTCTTGAAGTTGAAAATCACCCTCTATAAACTGTGGCCAGGTTTGTGTCAGATTTTTAGAAAATAAAGCCAAACTCATAAGAACTTCTGTAGTGATGAGCTCATTGAGAAAATGAAAAGAGTTTTGAGAGAGTTCTTTTCGTACCTTCTCAGCTCTCCATGAAAAGAAAGTAGACCATGGAAAAAAAATATTAACGAGAATAAGAATCAAAGGGTGAGCTTGCACACTGAGCCATGCCACTTGGGATTCTAGTCGGTGCAGGAGACGAGACGGCTTATAACGATGAATATTAGAAAAAGGAATGTTTTCAGTGGCTGTAGGCCATGTTTCTAACCTCCGAGATAGTTGAACATAAAATGTTAATCCATGAGAAAGGGAGAGTAATTTATGAAAGGTGTGTTTAGTGACTTGATATCCTAATAGGTTCATGAGCGTAGCTATAAGAAGAATTTGGGGTAGGTAGCCCCATTGATTTGTAATGAGGGTTTGTCCTAGGGCCAATAAAAATAAGAAGAACACAAAAAACTGTGCACTGAAAGCATAGGAAAACCATTGAGGGGTAAAGGCTTCATTTAGTTCCATTTCTAAAGAAGGCAGTTTGTTAATTTCACGAATTAGAACTTTGCCTTCAATGAGCCATCTTCTGCAGTAGGCTGAGTACTTTGAAAGTTCTTGAATCCATCTTTGTCTCTGAAGAGTTGTTTCTTTTCTTTGGTTTTCTGTTTTTTTATTAGCGTAATCATAGCTCAGCCATAGCTTTAATTTTTCTTGTCCTTCATCAGAGAAAGTCTCGTTCATCAAAGCCATTAAGGAGTGCTCACCAATGAGGTCAATATCTAACGCAAGTCCATTGGTATGCTCCGTACTTATGGGGTTTAGGCGCTGTAGCGCTTCAAAGTCACGATGTCGTCTGTAATGCTGGCGAAGATAATGCTTTTCCAGCTCGGTGAGGCGCAAGTGGTAATTTTTGTAGCGTTTAGTTTGGTAGGCAAAGAATACAAAAATAAAGATGGAAAAGAGAAAGCCAAAAAGTGTCCAAGGAATAAAGACATCGATAAAAGAAAGTATCAAAAAAGCACCACTGATGGTTCCAAGGATCAAGCGTCGATTAAAATTTTTTTCTAAGCGTACTTTGCTAATTTCTATTTTAGCAGAGAGTTTTGATAATAACTTTGATTCTTGATTTGGGAGCAGGGCTCTGGGGGAGTCTTTGGGCATTCGCAATCCAATCTTTTTTGTTCTTGCCTCTTCTATAAAACTATTATGTAGTTTTAGGCAGGGGGAGTCTATGCCCAAAAGCTCTGTTTTGAAAAAAATGATGAATAGAAAAATGTTAGCTATTTTACTCCTCGGAATGTCCTCTGGTGTTCCATTGGGAGCGGTGCTCTCTGTATTACAAGCTTGGCTGACAAAATCGGGCATTGATCTTAAGACACTGGGATTGGTGAGCTTGGTGCAGCTTCCCTATACTTGGAAGTTCGTTTGGTCTCCCATCTTAGATCGCTATAAGCTCCCTTTTCTAGGGCGTCGCAGGGGCTGGATGCTTATTTTTCAAATTCTTATGGTGGCAAGCTTAGCGCTTTTGGGCCATTTTGATCCTGCCAGTGATGTGAGCTTAATTTTAGTGATCTCATTTTTTGTGGCCTTTTTTGGTGCTAGTCACGACATTGTTATTGATGCCTATAGAAGAGACGTTTTGGATGATGATGAGTTAGGTTTTGGTTCAGCATTGGCAGTGAACGGTTATTTGATTGGGTATAGATATTTAGCTGTTGTTTTGGGCTTATTATTGGCTGATGTATTTCCTTGGAGCCAAGTGTATCACTTTTTAGCTCTGATGGCCTCTGTTGGTATTATAGGAACTCTCATTGGTCCTGAAGCCGATGGCAATATTGCAATTCCAACAAGCTTAAAAGCAGCCGTTCTAGATCCCTTAAAAGATTTTTTTAAGCGTTCTGGGGCCATAGAAATTTTAATATTTATTTTGCTTTATAAAATTGGTGATAATTTTGCCCAAAACATGCTGACGCCCTTTTATTTAAAAATTGGCTTCAGTCTTTCTCAAATTGCATGGATTGGTAAATTTATTGGATTTTGGGCCACCTTTGGTGGGGGCCTCATTGCGGGTTTGATTTTAATTCGATATTCCCTACCCACAAGCTTATTATTTTTCGGTATTTTACAAGCCATATCCACCTTGGCCTTTGCAGGTTTGGCCATGGCTGGCCCCAACGTTTGGGCCTTGGGGATTACTGTGGGTTTTGAAAACTTCACAGCAGGAATGGGTTCTGCCGCCTTTGCGGCTTTTATGGCCAAACTTTCCAACCGGCAGTTCAGTGCCACACAGTATGCTCTTCTTTCAAGCCTGATGGGTGTCCCTCGAGTAGTGATTCCTGCCGGTGCTGGTTTTGTTGCTGAAGCCGTTGGTTGGGTGCCTTTCTTTGTCATTTCCACTGTTATTGCTATTCCAGGGCTTTTGATGGTGATCTTTCGCGCTAAAAAATGGGTTAGTACCACAACTTAATTTGGAAAGCTTACTTAGGTGTCAATAGCACAGGCATTTTTGATTAGCTGAAACTGCATTAAGGGCTTTTTCATTGAGCCCCGTTTTTGCATTGTCTCATGGCAAAGGCCGCACTGTTAATAACCCTTAAATTGAAAGTAAAGATCTGGAAGTGAGATTTCTCCGCACCTGTTTTATTTTCACACTGATTTTATCTATTTCTTACCAAGGCCCTGCGTCTTTGGCTTGGGCTCAGCAAAAGCTATCGCAGGCTCCTACTAGTTCAGAATTTAAAAAAACTGAAGAGGTCAAACAAGAGCTCCAAGATTTAGCAGAAAAGGTTCAGAATCCTTGGCATGCGGCTCGTTTAGATCTATTTCACCTTTTAGGCCAAGAAGTCCTTGTCCAAAAGAACGCCATATCCCCCCAAGATGTTGAGGTGAGCGTTGAAAGTCTTAAGACATCTGAGTCAGTTCTAACCCTTAAGTATCATGGAAATATTTTTTCACAGTTTTACTTATCCCCCCAATCAGTCACCCGTGTTCAGAATAAAATCTTTTTTTCGGTCCAGGAAGAGTCCAAACCTAGAGTTTATTTTTTAGATCTGGATTATCTCTCTACTGTTTTAGGCAAAGATGCTTTACCAGTGTTTGCCTTACCAAATTTACCTGAGACTCGCCTCGTTCGTTTATCTAGTTCTGGATCTTTACTGAAAATTCAAACAGATAGTACTGAATACACCGTCTCGTCCCAGGTTTTAGATTTTTGGTCTCAGCGCTATCAAGAAATTTTTAATGCCACTGCATTTTTGGCTAATCCCTCGGAGGCCTCTCGGGGACTCATGATCACAGACCATTATGCAGATATTTTTGATAAGGCTGTAGAAGCTCAAGGTGAGCAGTTTGAAAAACAAATAGAAAGTCTCCCGGGACGACAAAAATTGTATGGGGATTATTTTTCGCAATTAGCTCAGAAGGCTAAAGGTAACATTTCTGAAGCTGAACATCTAAATTTGCCTGAAAAATTAAAATTAGATGAGGTCACCCGTTCTGTGGCAGAAAAGGCAAGAACTCAACGTCCACTCATAGCTCGATGGCAATTACTCAATGGCATTCTTTTTAGTCCAAGACCTGATGGGGCTTCCAGCCTCTTACGTGCCATGGGCGCTAGTATTACGCAATTTGGAAAAAAGGTACTTCCAGAAAAGGCACAAGAGCTTTTAAGTCGTCGATCTACTTATGTCGCTTTTTTTATGGCCTCTGGTTTTGCCATTGGTTCGATAGAACATGAGGCGCTAGGAAGATATCTTTATGAAAGTTTAGATATAGCAGCAGTAGCTCTTCATGCTTTGCGAGAGCCAGCTCTTGCGCTAAAGGATATTGCCCAGGACTCTTTTTATACCACTTTTGGATGGTTAAAAGCTCCCTTTGCTTCAATTAATAAAGAGAATATGCCAAAGGTTCTTGTGGGGGGCACAGCACTATTCACAGCTCTGTTTAGTATGCTGGCTTTGCCTCATTGGGTTGTGAATCTGCGTTTATTGTACAAAGATCTCAAAGAACAATTGCCCAGCGCCATAGAACAAGAAAAAAGTTGGTGGAAAGCTTTTCGTGTGGCCTTTATTGAGAGGCAGAGAAAGGAGGAAGCTCTTTATCTTGCTCGTTTAACGGAGTCAGAGCAAAAGCAACAGGGCCATGGGCAGTACGAGTTTAGCCAAAAAGACACAGAGGATGTAGAAAAACACATTGAAGCGTTAGAACAAAAAAGAACTCAATCCTTTTTCTATCGGTTTTTAGAGAATACAAAGCTGATTCGATTAGTTCCTATTTTGGAAAACAAATCAGAAAGACAAATCAACAATTTTCGCCAAGCCCTAATGCATTTTAGTTTTAGCATGGCTGCCATCAGTCGATCTGTGTATGGATATGTTCACTTTTGGAACGCCTGGTATGTTTTTCGTAATCTTGTGTGGAGCCCATTATTAATGACCTTGACGCTTTCGCATTTTGATTATTTTCAAAGAGAGGTGAATCATCAATTGCCCTCTCAACTCAATGGAGGACATCGCTCCAGCTTAAAGAAACTCTATATCAAGCTATCTGATCCAGATTACTATCAACAGCTCATAGAGTGGGAAAGTCATATTGTAGAAGTAGAGGCTCAGTTAAGATCAAAGATTATTCAGAAAGCCTACGGTGCCTTAATACGCAACACTGAGAACTTTGAGGAGCTTCGAACTCTATCTAAGGGCGGTTTGAGTGGCAGCATGCAAGACCAAACTTTAGATATGTTGTCAGTGAAAACTCGTATTTTTTATCGTTCCTATATGGAGCTCTACACTCAAAGGGCTATGGAGAAGTTTTTAGGGGAGGTGAGCCAGAGGGCTCAGAGCGAACAAGGCATTTCATTGGAAAGTCTAAAGGAAGCATTGGCTCGCAAAGGGGTAAAAGTTTCTTTAAGTAAAAATGAAGCTCAAAGATATGTGGATCAAGTGGATGAGCAGACTATTTTTCAAGAAGCAAAAAGGAAGTCTAGTTCTTGGACAGAACCTGGGTATTTGAAAACAGCTTTTAAAAACCGTGTGTCTTCTTTGTTGAATACTGAAAAAGTACAGTACTTAAAGCATGCTGCTATTGTGGCTAAAAGAATTCAAGACCCTCAACAGTTAGAAAGAGCTGTGCGGTCAACAGTGGCGCAAAATCTCATTGATCGTCCTATGGAGCTGCTTTTGACTTTCTTTTGTTTTTCACTGATTCGCGAAGGTCAATTGGCTCCCATGCAGCCAGAATTTTGGGGCGATCTCTCTATGTTTTACTTGTCTCGATATCTTTTTTGGAATGACTTTATGTATAGCGCTGTCTCTGGTGTACTTGGTGATGTTTGGTTTAAGGTGAAGCAAGATGAACTTAATGAGGGACAATTTAACAAGCTGCCCTCAGAGGAAGAATCTAAATTAGGTTTTTGGAAGTACTATTTCAAAA
>Ga0066639_10003848_pt1 | contig 12920 bp, 13 predicted proteins | sample CryGeyCG2114_010_2_FD_59504 | JGI IMG/M metagenome (GOLD analysis project Ga0066639, IMG submission 59504) | Groundwater microbial communities from aquifer - Crystal Geyser CG10_big_fil_rev_8/21/14_0.10 | ecosystem: Environmental > Aquatic > Deep subsurface > Groundwater | place: USA: Utah...
TGGCGGAGAGGGAGGGATTTGGGTGCTGTGCACCCCGGGGCTGACTCCTCCCTACGGGAGATGCGTCAGCCCTTCAAATCCTAAAACGACACCAAGCAGTTGGTGTCGTTTTTATATATGCCACCAGTGAATAGTGTCTAACTAGGCTTACCTTATTGGTAGACACTATTCACTGGCGGAGAGGGAGGGATTTGAACCCTCGGTGCCTTGCGGCACACACGCTTTCCAAGCGTGCGCACTAGACCACTATGCGACCTCTCCATTTTTCAAGAAAAAGGTGGAGCCCCTGCTCCACCGCCAGATAGCTTACTGGCTTTTTGGGTCCCAACAGATTGGGTCAAAATAGTCAGGACCATTCAACCATTTACAGAAATCAAGCACTTCGTCAACGCTGATGGCCAGCTCTTCGTCATTACGACGTGGACAGAATTCCACCTTACGAGTGGTCGAAGACGTCTGAATGACGGATGAATATCTTAAGGATGCCGGAGATTCTCTTTTCGCCTTGTACCATTTTCTACGGAGGGAATTACTCATAACGCTCTCCTTCCTGATATCAATATAGCAGAATGAATGAAATGATAGAATAGAACTATGAATAACGATTCTGTCAGCGAAATTAAAGAGCGGTTAGATATTGTGGAGTTTATCTCCCAATACCTGCCCCTAAAAAAGGCCGGAGTCAATTATCAAGGGCTCTGCCCTTTTCACGATGAGAAGACTCCTTCATTCTCTGTTAGTCCTGAGCGACAATCTTTCAAGTGCTTCGGCTGTGGTCGGGGAGGAGATGTTTTCACCTTTGTCATGGAGAAAGAAGGATTAGAATTTCGCGAAGCTCTTGAGATGCTTGCCCAAAAAACAGGAGTGAAGTTGGAGCCAAGATTAGCCGGCGCCACCTCTAACCGACCTCAAAAGCAATCCCTCTTCGCCCTAAACGAACAGCTGGCCAATTTTTGGCATCAATTACTTTTAAAACACGAAAAAGCAGAGAACGCCCGCACATATCTCAAACAAAAACGAGGCTTGTCAGATAACATTATTGAACAGTTTCAAATCGGTTTGGCGCCCGCTAATCGCGCCAGCTACGATTTTTTGAAAAAAAGAGGATTTTCAGACAGCGACATTAAATTAGCCGGAGAGCCGGCCCGCTTCGCGGGCCGGATAATTTTCCCTATTGCCGACATTACGGGTCGCATCACGGGTTTTACGGGCCGGCTGCAACCTCAAGCGGAAGCCGATTTGAAAGGTCCAGCCGGCCCTAAATATTGGAACACACCCGAAACTCCCCTTTTTAAAAAAACAGAAACACTTTACGGCATTCATTTAGCCAAAGACGCCATTAGAAAAGAGAACGTGGCCATAGTTGCAGAGGGCCAAATGGATGTCATCGCTTTTCACCAAATTGGCCTCACTAACACCGTCGCCTCATCGGGCACCGCCCTGACTGATCGGCAAATAAAAGTGCTGTCTCGCTTCTGCTCTGAATTAGCCTTCGCTTTTGACGCCGATGAAGCGGGCCAAAAAGCGGCGGAGCGAGGTTTTGAAATTGCCCTCAGCTTTGATATGAATCCTTCCGTCATTAGATTGCCCCAAGGCTCCGACCCGGCTGACTTGGCGAAGAAAAACCCTGAACAATTAATTCAAGCCTACAAAGCGCGCCAACCCATAATTACTTGGCTGTTAAGTAACGCTATTTCTAAATATGGGCAAGCAAGCCCGCAAGCCAAAAAGAACGTCACCAACGCTATTTTGCCTTGGGTGCGGCGACTAACCAACCCCGTAGAACGACAAAGCTGGCTAGACTTGGTAGCCGAAAAAATTGGCGTCAACACCAGAGTTTTACAGGAGGCCTTAACCCAAACGAAAGCCAAGCAAATTACCCCACAACCGGAAGACAAACAGCCTGCCAAAACTAATAATCCTGATTATTTAACTATTTTAATTGGACTTTTGGGCTTGCACCCGAGCTTAATCGATAAAACTCCTTATATTGAACGCTTGGTACAAGATACCCCTTGGTTAGAAATATTAAATTATTTGAAAAATAACAAAGAGCAGAACAGCCAGAAAATTACTCTACCTCGTGAACAAGAGATAATATTGAATGACGCCATCTCTTTGGCGGAGAAAGAGTATCAAGAGGCAGATATCCACAACTTACATACAGAGGCACAAAACTTAGCAGAAAGAGCGCGACTAGACTATAATGAAAAAGTCAAAAAAACAATCTTTAAAGACATTGAAGAAGCAGAGAAAAACGGCAATCAAACAGCTGTTAACTCCTTGATGAATAAGCTACAATCTGCTACCATTGCTAAAGAGACAGCAGAGTAATTAATATTTGTGACTAAAAGACCTCCCAAAAAATATATTGAAGAGATTCTTGATTTTACGCCCGGCTTAAAAGAAGTGGCGCACAAAGGCAAGGCGCACGGCTTTGTGACAGAAAAAGAGATTTTACAGGCTTTCCCTGAAATTGAGAAAGATATTCCTCAAATAGATGCTCTGCACAACTACTTTTTTGAAAACGGTATTGATGTTTTGCCTATTCAAAGTAAGGTTTTGCGCTCTGAAGAAGAGAAGACGCTGGCGGGCCGCAAGAAGAAAATTAAGCGAGATGAAATTACAGGTTTAATTGCGCACGGCTCTTTAATTGATCAAGGTCCTGTTCGGGCAGAGCTGGAAGAAGAAGACATTCCTAATTTGTCAGACGATTCTGTGCGCATGTACTTGCGAGAGATTGGTCGCATTCCCCTGCTCAACCCCAAAGAAGAAATCAAGCTGGCCAAAAGAGCGGCCATGGGTGAAATTTTGGCCAAACGTCAACTGACAGAAGCCAACCTGCGATTGGTTGTTTCTATTGCCAAAAAATACATTGGGCGCGGTTTGGGGCTACTAGATTTAATTCAAGAAGGCAACACAGGCTTAATTCGGGCGGTAGAGAAATTTGACCACACTAAGGGGTTCAAGTTTTCCACCTACGCCACTTGGTGGATTCGCCAAGCTATTACCCGAGCCATCGCCGACCAAGCCAGAACTATTCGCATACCCGTACACATGATTGAAACCATTAATAAGCTCATTAGAACCCAAAGACAGCTCTTGCAAGATTTAGGTCGCGAACCTTCCCCTGCCGAAATTGCCGCTGAAATGGATATTGATGAAGACAAGGTTAATCATATTATTAAAATTTCTCAAGAAACGGTTTCTCTGGAGGCTCCCGTCGGTGACGAGCAAGACTCGCAACTGTCCGACTTTTTGGAAGATAAAGACAGCATTACTCCACAAGAGTCAGCCACTTATCAGCTCATGAAAACTCATGTCGGCAATATTTTGCAAGAATTATCTGCTCGCGAACAAAAAATACTGCGCATGCGTTTCGGGTTAGAGGATGGCCGTTCCCACACCTTAGAAGAAGTCGGACAAGAGTTCGGCGTGACGCGCGAGCGAATTCGTCAAATTGAAGCTAAAGCCTTAAAAAAATTAGAGAAACACCAAGACTCCGGTCGTTTGAAAGATTATTTATAGAAACCAAGCCTCTAATTATCAAAACCGCTTAAAGTATCTGTACTATCGGGTTTAAAATAAGAGAGGATTTTATGTTGCCCATCAACGGGAATAAGCTCCAACAAGCGACGGGTGGTTGATTTATTCCCCTCATTGTCGGCTCTGACTTCTTTAGCCGTTACTAAAACAGAAGAGTCGCCCCGCACCTCTACGTTTTCAAATTCAAAACTAATAGGCCTGACTGAGTTGTCTGCCACCGCTTCGTTCAGTACTTTTTCAAAATTCCCCCCGCCCGCGGTTGAGGGCGCAAACAGGGTGGCCATAGCCGAAAAAGAGCGTTGATTATAAGCCATGTAAAAAGCGTTCGTAATTTTAATAGCCTCTGTTCCTTCCACTGCGGAAGAGCTTCTCTTAACCTCTTTCAAAACCTGTTCCGCCTGACTAGCCTCCGTACTGGCGGCGCTCTCATCAGTAACCGGATTTTCGTTAGAACCACCAACGGACTCATTGAGTAACGCATCCGCCTCCTGCTGAGTCAACTCCCCACTCTCTACCTGCTGTTCAATTTGATGCTTCTCCCTATCTACTTGCAAAATTTCTTGCCGACGTTTCCAAGCGCCAAACGAGAAAGCTAAAACGGCCACAACTAGCAGAACAATAGTCAAAGGTAAATATTTTCTCATGTCTTAACAGTATAACCAAAAGAGACTAGGCAATGCTACAATAAACATATTGTGATTAGAATATTAAACGGCATTGTTATTCAAGCCAGCCCCCCAATTTTTGTTGTTGACGTTAATGGCGTCGGATATGAAGTTATCTCTACTACCCTCAAAGCAAAGCTCAATGACAAAATTAGCTGTTCTATTTATACGGTTGTTAAAGAAACAGAGATCTCTTTATATGGCTTTAACAACGAGAATGAAAGAGGATTATTCTGCATGCTTATTTCAGTCAACGGAGTGGGGCCAAAAAGCGCTTTACAAATTATGCAATATTTAAGCTCTAACGAAATTTCTCAAGCACTGAGCGAAGCCTCCGCTAAACCTTTTATGAGAGTGAAAGGCATTGGTAAAAAGGTAGCAGAAAGAATTGTCATAGATTTAGCAGGCAGTCTAAATAGAGAAGCCGAAGAGTCAAACGATTCTTTACAAGTAGCCGCCGCTTTGCAAAATTTGGGCTACACCAGACGAGAGTATCAGCCTTTAATTAATAAATTGCCCGCGGGCGACTTACAAGAACAGCTCACCTGGGCATTGCAAAAGCTCGGTGAAGAACAAAGCTAGAAGGGTTTTTAGTACTCTTCTTCCCAGTGACCGGTGTAAACAGTGGTGATATCTGTCAGCGCTCGGGGCCCTTGTACAAGCAGATGTAACTTTGATGAGTCATAAATATGATGATGCATTGGTAATCCTTCTAAATAAAAGTCAGAGCTTAAATAGTCTCGAGCGACAATGGCGCCTTGCGTCGTAAGGTGATTCTCCAATGCGACAAAGTAAATGCCCCGCAAAGAGTAAATTAAACCGTTAATATTGAACTCATCTACGTACAATGAAATTTCAATATCGCCTGTGGCCACCAAACCGGTAACTGCTCCCTCTTGACCTTCTACTTGATCGTCAATTACTAAACTGGAGCTGGGCACACAAGGTGTAAGCAAACACTGCCAAAGAGGAAATCTTTTGGGAATGCCGATGCTCATTTTGCCCTGCACCACTAATACGCCGTGTACTCTTAACTTGTGGCCGTAATCAATGGTCAATTGGCCGTTGACATAAGTTATCGGCCCCGGAGTTTCAAACCAACCACCGTTCGCTCCACTAATTCGTGCATTCTCCATAGCGGCCGTAATTTCTTGAGCGGTGTAAATCATTTTTTGACCCGTGGAAACTTCTATCTCTCGCGCCACCGTTTTGAACGAGTCAGATCGGGCTGAGTTAATATCTAATCCGGGCATTTGAATGTCGCCCACATATCCTTCACAACCTGTACCAAAACAGTGTTTGGGGTATTCGTTGTAGGTTGAGCTACATCCTGTAAAACCACAGCTGGCCCCTCGATATTGCTCGGCCGTAAAAATGTTACCAGACAAATTTTTAGGCATTGACACCACGTCTGACGCCTTGGCGTTGCCGTCTAGCTCTAATTTATTATCTAAGAATTGACTAATATTGCCGTTGGCATGAATACTGGCTCTTTCAGGCTCCTCGGCCGAAGTAATTTTGGTGTAACCACGAAAGAGTGTCCAGAAATCGTTATCTACATTAATGGCGTAATCAAAGGCTTGATCGTTGTCTTCTAGCATTCTCAGCGGTCTGAAAGCATCTATTTTGGTGCGCCGTCGAGCCAACCAATTGGCTGTTTGTACCTCCCCAAAAGAGCTGATGCTGGCCGCTCCCGCCGTTTGACCAGTAGAGCTGACCGTAACGCTGAATGTTGAGTCTAACGCATTTGGCAAAGAATAAGACCAGCTGGCGTCTAAGCCGGCAGGGCAATCTTCATTCTGGGCCATACAGTCTGCCAAACCAGCGGCGTCGTCTCCACTGTTTAGAGAGCTCAACTTCCACATAGCGTAAGACTTGCCCGCGTCGGCCACGTAGAAAGCTTTAATGGCATCGTGGTGCGAGCGAGTGAGCTTTAGCGAGCGAGCGAGCATCACTACTAACATGGAAGAAGCAATAACAGAGATTGCTAAAACCATCAAAGTAGTGGCGAGAGCGAATCCTTTTTTCTTCATCAGTTTCTTTTGGCTACTGCTGAGTGTAAATCAAGCGTTTGACCATTGGCTTTGTGTTGTAATGTGACATCTATTTTAATCAGATTATCAGTCCCATAAAATTCCAGCGACTGCACGTCATCGGCAATAGTGTAGGAGTCAACCGTAATAATTTCTTTATTGAAACCGCTTTGCCCCTCTGTGCCAGAGTTGTACGGCAAGCGAACTCCTTCGTTCCCTTCAAAGTAGTAAAAATGACGAGATCGGGTGATTTCTCCAATACCGTTCTGCACATTCTCCAACTGATACTCTATGTAAGTCGGGCCATCTGCCGAAATATTGTGGCCGTCTTCAAACTCCAAGGAATCAACCGCGTCCACCCGCTCAAAAGGAATAACGGTAGCCAAATTAACCGCCTGTCGAACATCGCGGGAGATGCGATCAATGACCGCCCGACCGTTCTGAGCTAGAATCATCTCTTCTTCACCCCGACCTACCTGCAAATTTACATTGACATAAATTCCTGTCGCCAACGTAATTAAAATAATAGAAGCGCTGGCGGCCACGAGTAACTCAACTAGAGTGTACCCCCTTTTCATAAATCAGCTATTACCGTTTTCATAGTTAAAGATTTCTCTAAATGATTTGGATCAGGTGCAGTATCATCCCAATTGACCGTGGCGGTAATTAGCTTCATACCATTATCTGAGCCGACCACCACCATATCTTCATTCACATACTCCACTGACACCGTACGCGAATAAGGTGAAAAGCTATCACCGATGAAAGACAGGTCTGGTTCATCTAAAAATAATGTACCCACTTCTAGTGAGGCGTACCCTTCCGCAATAGCCGTCTCTAACCCCTCCTGCGCCAGCAGAGATGCTTTTGTCTTGACCGCAGAGGTTTGACTCAACAGCTGAGTTTTAGACGCTAAAGTGACCACAGATAGCATGCCCGTGACAAAAACAGCCATGGCTACAATTACTTCCAATAAGGTAAATCCTTTTTTCATTCGCTCATGTTGACTTTTATACTACCCGAAGGCTTTACTTCAATGATGTATTTAGGATTAGTAGTGTTGACAATTGTCAGCTCTACTGAACCGGTGGTGGAAGGAACTCCCGAGCGGGAGAATCTAACCAAGTTTGCGCCCGTGCCCGCGTCTATGATGGTATTATTGCTCATTACCACATTCTCTCTTGAGTTTTTTGACTGAACAATTTCTGGCTCTTGCTCCTCATATGACTCCCCATAAGTCAGCAAAGTGGCAGAGTTAGCGGTAAAGCTTACCCCGTAAATATCTTGCTCTGCCAGAGTTTTTTCTTGAGCCGCGTACAACAAATCGGCAATCAAATAAGCCTGCTCTTTGACTCTGGCTTTAACCTGATAACTTCTCAAAGAAGGTACGGCGATAGCCGAGAGAATGCCAATTACCCCCATAACGACAATTAGTTCTACCAAAGTATAGCCCCTCTTCATATAGCCTAATCTTACCACGAACCAGTTCACAGGTGACAGATGTCAGCGCGCCTGTTAGCATTTAAGTATGATTAAAAATTATGACTTAATTATTGTCGGTGGCTCTGCCGCGGGTTTATCGGCCGCTCTTTTCGCCGTTCGTCGGGGGCTTAAAACACTCGTCATTACCAAAGATATTGGGGGTCAGCTCTCTTCAACTGTTGATGTGGAGAATTACCCAGGCATTCAATATATAGAAGGATTCAAACTGGCAACGGAAATGCAAAAACAGGCGGAAGCGCAGGGGGCCGAAATATTAATGAGTGAAGTCAGTGCCATTACCAAAACAGGCAAAGGCATTGAACTGCAAGCTGGCGAGCAGAAACATTTCGCTAAAACGTTGATTTTAGCGCACGGCAAAACCCCGCGCAGTCTGAATATTCCAGGCGAGAAAGAGTTTTTGGGTCGGGGTGTCAGCTACTGTGCCGGTTGTGATGTAGAAGATTACAAAGGCAAAGATGTGATTATTGTCGGCGGAGGTAGCGCCGCTTTTGAGGGTGCCCATTTGGCCGCTAAAATTTGCCCCCAAGTTTACTTAGTTCATCGCAACAACAACTTTCGCGCCGAAGCGGTTACGGTGGAAGCAGTCAAAAGATTACCTAATGTCAAAATAATAACGGATGCGGAACTTGTAGAAATATTCGGCGACGTCAGCCACCAAGTACGCGGTGCCATGGTCAAGGTTAAGGGTGAGCAAACAGAGATTATTGCCAAAGGAGTTTTTATTGAAATCGGCTTTGAAATTCAGCGTGGCTTCACAGAAGGCTTGGTGAAAACAGATAAACTGAACCAAATAATAGTTAGCGCCACCCAAGAGACCTCTTCGCCCGGAATTTTTGCGGCGGGCGATATCACCAATGTGCCCTACAACCAAGCTATAATTTCGGCGGGTGAAGGGGCCAAAGCCGCTTTAGCTGCTTGGAGCTACATTAACGGTGGAAAGGTGGTTGGCGCCGACTGGGGTAAACTATAATCCAAATTAGGCGTGGTTATTGAATGACAATAGCCATGCCAATAGGTGACCATTCATAGAAATATTTAGCCGCCCCCACTCCTAAACGAATACAGCCATGCGACACAGGAATACCCAAATGGGACTCCCCTTCTTTATAACCGTTCGGCCACTCAGGCAATTCATGAATACCGTACAAACCATCGGCGGTAATAGCGTTCCAGTACGGCAAGTATAAACCGTATAATTTGGAGAACGGTCTTAGCGCTTTGTTATGTATTTTATGCACACCTTTGGGGGTAGCCATACCAATGCGACCGGATGAAATTTTGAAGCTATTCACCAGCTCTCTGTTTTCAAATAAATAAAGCATCTGCTTACCTAAATCTACCTGTGCAAATTTCAGCTCCGTGTCTATGGCAGGCACCACCCCCGCATCATTAGCCGTGGCTACAATTTGCTCTTTAGGCACGGTGTTAACAGCAGCAGTCACCACCACACCTGTTTGGGAGGCCAAAGAATTTAATAGTTCAGTAACAACTTGCGCTTGGTTTAACGCTTTACCGTCTCTTCCTGCACCCACTACCTCACCTTTACTATTGACCTGCTCTTTAACCATGGCCAAGTCAAATGTTTTGGCCGCCTCCTTAACCGAAACAGCCACTGCCTCTTTATCTACCTTTATTTGAAAAGAATCTTTGTTTTTAACTAATTTATACCAGCTGGCCTTCTGCGCCTTACTCAAAAGAATATCTTTCTCTTCCGCTTTAATAACCACACTGTTAGCAATTAATTTCTCAATCTGCTGTTTGTACTGCTGAAGATTCTCGGCGCGCACAGACGCTTGTACTTTTTTGACCTGTGCCACAATTACCTTAGGTGAACTTGACTGAGCAGACAGCGCGATATCTGCTTTCAGCTGGTCTAAGTCTATAGCTAATCCTTCTTTGTCGGGCACAATAACCAAAGTGTCTTTTTGCCAATCTAAGTAGGCGTCTTGCGGTTCAGTAATTTTTGATTTAATGTTCTCGTTAACAAAATTGTTGAGCAAGTCTTTGTTGACCTGAGCCTCAACCGCATAATTCTGGGTCGTGAAAAGAGAGCTGACCAGCTGTTGAATCTGCATCCAAGCTATACCTTTCTTGCCTCTTAGATAGGCAGTTTGCACCGCTTGATCAATTTGGTAAGTCACTCCCAGTTTAACCGCCTCCTCCTCTATAACTTCTTCGTCAATTTGTATTTTCAGATTTTGTTTAGTGGTAAAGGTCTGCTCAACAGCCTTGGTGGCCGACGAGACAGAGAGCCCGCCGACATTCAAACCGTTAATGGTGGTGTTAGGTAAAATAGTTTCGGCGTAAGTCAAGCTCATGGTCAAAAGTAGCGTACCCAAAGATAAAGAGACCACCACAAAAAACATGTAGATAGCTTTTTGGAATTTGGTCATTTGAATCTGCTTCATTCCTCAAGCGTTACCTTAAATATTTCCGTAACATATAAGCTCTTTTTTGTTATTTAATTTCTGCGCTAACCCTTTCAAGATCTGCTTTTACCATCATACCAACAAGTTGGTCAAATGAAGTGTTTAAAGGATTCCAGTCAAGCTGACTAATGGCCTTCTGCGGGTTTGCTAACAGTAAACTGACCTCGGCTGGTCGAAAAAATTCGGGGTTAATGCTGACCACCACCTGTTTAGTGTCGGCGTTTAAGCCTACCTCATCGGTAGGTTCAGCCCCTTTTTGCCAAACAATTCTGATGCCCGCCGCCGAAAATGCTTTCTCCACAAAGCTTCTGACGGTGTGCGTTTGACCTGTACCAATAACGAAATCGTCTGGCTGTTCTTGTTGCAACATTAACCACATCGCCTCAACGTAATCTTTGGCGAAACCCCAGTCACGCATAGAATCTAAGTTGCCCAATTCCACTTTCTCTTGTAATCCTAACTTAATTCGGGCGACTGCATCCGTAATTTTGCGCGTGACAAACTCTAAGCCTCGACGAGGAGACTCGTGGTTAAAAAGGATTCCCGAAACGGCGAACATATTGTAAGATTCGCGGTAATTTTTGGTAATTAGGTGACCGTAAACTTTAGCCACGCCGTAGGGGCTACGGGGCCATAGGGCGGTGGTTTCACTCTGCGGAGTCTCTTGTACCATGCCGAACATTTCGGAAGAGCTAGCTTGGTAGAAACGGGCTTTAGGGGCTTCTTGTTTGACCGCGTTGAGCAACCTCAATACACCAAGGCCCGTAATTTGACCCGTTAGTTCGGCCTGCTTCCAGCTAGTTCCGACAAAACTCATGGCCGCCAAGTTGTAAACTTCTGTTGGTTGCGCCTCTTTGACCGCGTCTATAAGGGAGTGAGAATCTAATAAATCGCCATCAATAAGCTTCACTTTGTCTGCAATTTTGGCCTCTTTCAAGCGCCAAACGTCTTGCGTGCTCTTTCGGCGATCAATGCCGTACACTTCATAACCTTTATCTAACAGCATTTCAGCTAAATATGAGCCGTCTTGCCCCGTAATACCCGTGATTAAAGCGCTTTTTCTTTGTTTTTGAGGTGATTCCATTAGTAATAGTTAGTTTTAGACTCGTTTATTATAACAAAGTTGGAGATAAAAAAAGAGGCGGCGCTTACGCGCCGCCCCCAGACAACTAAAACCCCCTCTTTTGAACAAAGTGAACCGGGAGGGGAGCTCTACATACCGAACCGCCGGTTCATGACGGCCTGACGCTCCGCGTCGCTCAGAAGCGACACGTCGCGCAGAGGCTTACCGTTGGGGTCCACCAACATTCTGGGGTTGTGCACGGTTCGCACCGCGCCGTCCCTCGTGATGTAGAAGCGGTACGGAATAGCTTTCCCATTCTCCATCCAGCCGTACATGTTCGGGCGCTTGAACCGCGCGAGGTCTTGCAGGCGAACCCGCTCCGCTACCAACTCGGCGAATCGAGCCGGCAGTAGAATGACCTCGGCCTTATCTGGGCCACTCTTGGCGCCCTTCGGCAGTAGAATGACGTTGTAGCCTTTGAAGGCCGCTTCATCACCCTCACCGTTAGCCTCCGCTTGCAGAAGAGCATTGAACTCATCCTGCGTCGGAGACTTGACGGGCTTGCCCTCGCTCTCCAGGTAAACCTGGTCGCGAGGGGTCAGGGCCACCCAGATCTTCTCGTCCGCCTCAACCAACTTGGCACTGGACTTGTTGCTATCCAACTTATCCTTAGCCAAGTCAGCCATGACGGGAGCCACGACCAGTGCCACCACCAGAGCGGTCACCAGCTGAAAAGCTGACCGCTTGTAGTCTGGCTTGTTGCGAGTGGCGGCGTAGACGCCGTCTCCCACAAATGTCGCCATAGCCACGGTGAAGACCAGAGCCATCACCGTGAACCACCACAAACCCTTCTCGCTGGCCAAGGTGGTGCCGTAAGTCCAGGCCACCGTATAGAGGAAGGCCCAGACAGTAGCCGTGATACTGCTACCCGGCACGAGCCAGTCCAACTGGCTCTTCAAGAACGGCTCCGCCTCCTTCTGGAAGCCCTCCAGAAATTCCTTATCTTCCTTAGGCATCTCAGCCAGTTGAGCCGCTTTCAAGTCCGTCACAGCCGTCTGCTTGGCGGTCAAGATGGCCTGGGTGGCGGTTACCGCCTTAGCCAGTTCGTCAGGGTCATCCCGAACCATGGCGGCCGCCGCTCCCCTTGCCCCGTTAGAGCGCAAAGGTGGGTTGGCTTTGTTGGCCTCCGCTTTATCTACGTCTTTCTGGGCGTCCGCGACGACCTTCTCGGCCTCCTCCATGGCCTTCTTGTGCTTCTTGGCCATTTCTTCCAGAGGTTTCAGCACCCCTTTCAGCCACTTGTGTAGCTGAGCGAGGGCTATGCGCAGGGCCATAAAGGCCCCAGCGACCCACAAAATCCCACCTGCGAGCAGTTTCACCTGCCCGATCTTTTCCCCACTACCAACGGGGGAGAAAAGCAGTCGCGCGGCCTGTTCAAGGTTGGTGCCGAAAAAGAACCAACCCAGCAGAGCCAACCCGACCACAAAAAAAGCCTTGAGCAAAAACTTGACAGGCGTTTTGCTCAACAGGTTGACCACCACCTTAGCGGTCGACTTTGCGTCTTTCGGTAGTGCCATAACTGAACCCTCCCAGGTTCACCAGATTGTTCTGGTACGAGTGGGTTACCCCTACTCTCAGGGCGAATTATAGCACTTTTCAGGTTAAATGTCAATATTTAAGA
>Ga0066639_10003849_pt1 | contig 12920 bp, 16 predicted proteins | sample CryGeyCG2114_010_2_FD_59504 | JGI IMG/M metagenome (GOLD analysis project Ga0066639, IMG submission 59504) | Groundwater microbial communities from aquifer - Crystal Geyser CG10_big_fil_rev_8/21/14_0.10 | ecosystem: Environmental > Aquatic > Deep subsurface > Groundwater | place: USA: Utah...
GAATTAGTTCCATTTCAACATCATCGCCACTCGATAGTGAGGATGCTATTTCTCTAGTTAATGATCTTAAATATCGTACAGAAAATTTTCAGACTCCCAGCTTGTTATTTAATGTAAAAGGCGACGCCGCAGGTTCGGCCCATGTAGTTTTAGTTACAGAAGTTCGAAATGGGCCTAATGGAACAAGTATTCTTTGTATTAAGGATAACGCGATGGCGGCGATAACGAATAACAATTGTGGCAATCAGATGATAGTCGAAAGATCTAGTGGCAAAATTACCTACAAGTCAACAGGAAATGCAGATGAGGAAGTGGGGTTTGCCCAGATTGCTCACAATGAAAATAGCGATGTCGTCTCGCAGATCAATGCTTTACGTGCAAGGTGCCTGGCAGATAAGTCCGGTTGCTATAGATCGATTTTTCAGCAAGAGACCATGGATATACCAAGAGATGTATTCTAGAGATATGTTTTAAGTCTTTCAGGTGAATCCTTTATTCAATTGGATTTACCTGAAAGGTTATAAGGAAGACTATCTGTTATTCAGCGGCTGGAGCAGGAGCTTTTTTCTTGGCGGGGGCCTTAAGTAGACCTTCTGCCATAAGGATTTTTATTTTTTCCTCTCCTGTCACCCACTTACGATTGGCACCTTTAACTGCATATCTGCCAGAGCGCTTTTTTAAAATCACAAAGGTATCTGTTTTTTTTACAACATTGCTTTCAACTTTTTTAGGAGCGGTTTTTTTTGCCTTTGGGGCAGTCGCTGCTTTAGTTGTTTTAGTTTTTTTAGGTGCCGCTTTTTTTGCTGCTGGGGCCTTTGCTCCTGCCATAAGTCATCTCCATGCTAAGTTTCTAATAAAGGAAAATATCATGGCAATATGGCATACAATCGTCAATGGCATACTGTGCAATTATGCTCTATACTTATCGCATACTTGAAAAATAGCTAATTTTTTTTAAATATAGAGGTTAGGAGAAACGCGTCATGCAATATTCCGAGTCGGCCCAACGGGCCCTAAACATACTTAGAGATCCGACTCATTTTGAGTGGTATATAGTGCCAATTTTTGCCATTGTTCTCTATTTTTATTTTTTAGAGATCAAACAGAAAAATTGGAATGTAGTCTATGCTGGGCTTGCATATTATGGGATCGAATGGCTGGGAGAAATCGCAAATTCGTTGTGGATGTATGTGTCTGGCTACGCACCACTGTGGGGAGAACCAGGAAAAACCGCTTATTTAATTTTAGTTGGAATCAATCTTGAAACGACACTAATGTTTTCAATTTTTGGTTTGGCGATTGCCAAATTATTGCCAAACGATCCAAAACTGAAACTTTGGGGCCTACCTAATCGTGCAGTGGTGGTCTTAGGCCTTTCATTCTTTTGTGCTTTGGTTGAAACGATTTTAAATAAGTTTGGCGCTTTGACTTGGGATTACTGGTGGTGGGGATGGCCACATATTTGGTCTGTCATCCTTTTTGCATATGCCCCCGCTTCTGCTTTTGCCGTCGTTATTCACGATATGCAATCTATGTCAAAAAAAGCATGGATCTTGCTTGCAGTCTTTACTTTGGATGTGATTCTTATGGCAATACTTATTCCTCTAGGTTTAATTTAGATACTAGGTAGATACTAGGTACGTGATACTTTTTTGTTGTGCAGAAGCCAACAAAAAAGTATCACGTACCTAAATGATTTTGAGTGCGGATTGACGAGCGACTACGAAGTGAACGCTGGCTTGAGAGCGGTGGCCTTCGTCAACCAGGCAGGCCATGAATCGCATACGAAATTGTGAATAATTTTCACCACAAAATTCTTGCAATCCTTGCATGCGATTTAGTCGCGCCTTCCAAGCATCCAGGATGGCAGAAGGCGCCGGGCCTTTGAAGCACAGTTCTCGGTCCGGTAGTGTTTGCGCTAATTCAATATCAAGTCCTGCCAATTCGGCATAGCTTTTGAGTTTTTCTCCCATCATAAAGTCGTAATGTCCTTTCGTAAGGCTCTGGGAGTAATATTGTGTCAATATTTTTTTGGCCCGCTCGTCCATAGGGGAGTGAGCAAAAATATCACTGGCCTCGACCATGGCAATCCAGCCGCGTGGGCGTAGGTATTGGCACCATTTTTTTAATTGGGCATCAAGATCAGGAAAATAGGCAGCTGAAAATGATAGCAAAATTCCATCAACTTGCGGGAGAGACAATGTAGATAGATTGCTGAGCTCACAGTGATAGTAAGTTATATTTGTACTTTCTTGTTGCTGTGCTTGTGTGATTAGCTCCTGAGATCCATCAATGGCAATGACCTGGCAGCCGAGGGCCGCTAGGTCTCGTGATTGATCACCTATGGCACATCCCAGGTCGAGGACAACTTGACCCTTTTTTTGCGGCAGTAAAGAATAAACAGTCTTCCAATCGCGCCATTTATATTGCTTTTTGTATTCATCAGCCAGTGCCATGAAAAATCCTTACTCAATTATCCCGATCATTTTTCTAAGCGGCTTTTTTACCAGGGAAGTAGATGATGTTGTCCATTTGATATCTTTTGCTACATTCAGAAATATCTTTTTTTAAAATGACAGCTTTAAAGGCCTCATCGATTGCCAACCATCTTGCTCTTAGGTCATCAGGTACTTTAACTTCTTCAAATGCCATTTTTAAATATTTTTCACGCAAGGTCCACATTTCTTCATCCACATAAATATGAGGATGAGCATCTTTGGGCGTGCGCCCGCAGTAGCGTTTTGGCCCACCTAAGGCCCCAACTATAAAGTCAGTTTGTTGCGAAGTAATAATTTTTTGGTCTATGACGCTAAAAACATTTTTAAGCCATTCGTCCTTATAAACATGCTCATAGAATGCTTGATTGGTATTAAATACTATGTCGTAGAGGGTTTTTTCATCGTAGCTTAATGCCATACAAGCTTTTCGGTTGCCTAAGAGAAAAATTTTATTAAATAATTATGGAGAAATATAAAATGAACGTATTTACTCGGCTATTAGGCGTTGCTACTTTCTTTTTTCCAGAATGACATTCATGGGGAAGCCAAATACCGCCTGGGCAAACCATAACAGACGGCGCTTTGCCAGATTTCTGAAGGCATTAATTTTCCAAAAGCGAACAATGAGTCTGGCCAGGCCAGAAAACCGGGTTTCGGGATGAATAACCGCATTTTTTAGTTTTTGATCATAGTAATCACTAAATAGGTGGGTCGCCTTAAGTTGAGATTGGCGAAAAAGTTTATTGTAATGCCAGATGCTGTACTCATTTTCGTTTATGTGATCGTGCCTAACAGCAGTATATTTTCCGCCCAGCTTTTTTAATAGTCCATCTGTTGGGTCGTTAATCATTAGGCACTGGCCACCAGGACGCAAGACGCGGTTGATTTCTTGCACTAATAAATGAGGAGTATTTGAATGATGGCTGGTGGCAGAAATGAGAACGACGTCTAGTGAGCTAGAGGCAAAGGGAAGTTCATTCATATCGGCAATAACCTTGATCGGCCAATCGTGAAAGTCTTTCAAATTGGAGTAATTGTAATGAATATTGAGAGAGTAGCATGTGGCACCTTTTGCTTGAAAATGGCGCAGAAAGTGATAGTCATATTGGGCGCCAATTTCTAACACATGCGCCTGCATGATTGGTACTTTTTTTTGAACCAGCTTAAAGGCCTGTTCAAAGTTCATTTGGGTCTGTTGATAATATTGGTTATGTTCATTCGCGGTCTTTTTTGCCAAATCATCATACGTTTTAAGATCGGGGTTTTCTTTAATTTTGAAATTATCCAAATCATCAGGTTGGTAACCATTTTCCACTGCCATACCACGCAGCTCTTTGACCGTGTCTGGTGAAGGACGGTATAAAAAATCAATAATATTTTTATTTATTGGAAATGAATGAGAGCAATGAGTGCATTTTAAAGCATTTGTCAGAATCTGGAAGGAAGCATCTTTTTGACAGTTGATACATTTTAAATGAGACGTATCTAAGGCTATATTCTCAACCATTTTATAATTTTCCATTTTATAAATTATAATGCCCATATGCGGCCATTTCTATAAGGTAATACCTTCCAGTTGTTGGGTAAAGTTAGAGTATAAATTGGGAGGGATTTAAAAAATATAGATTAAAGTACAGCAATCAATATTTGATCACTGTACTTTAAGTTAACTAGTAAAAAGCGCTAATACCTAGTGCAATATTAGTCTGAGATCGTTTATCTTTATCTACATCAGCTACGCTAGTACCAACTTGATCTTCTTTGTATTTGACGCTGCTGTAATTTAAATTAGCGGCAAAATCAACTTTATCTAGAGGCTTGAACCAACGAGACAACATCAAATCAACTCCCAGGTGAATGCCAAAGGGTTTTTTGTATGTTACTTCATTGTTACTAAGGTCCTTGTTGGAAAGCTTGTGCTGACCTAAAAAACTTACTGCACCTGTAAAGGAAACCATTTCATAGGTATAAGAGCTACCAAGGCCAATAAGATAGCCACTGCCTTTTAAATTTTGGTTGTTGACTTCACTCGGTTCAGTATTTTGCCCAACGCTTCTATATGACAGGTAGGGCGCTACCAGTACATCCCAAAAACGATATCCAGGCATGGCGGCAAGCTCGAGCATGTTAGTGTCGCGCTCTTTTATTGAGCCGGATTCATTTTTCATTTTTCCCATACCCCAGCTGATACCACCTTTAGCTGAAAATCCACCTAGGGCGTCAGCAGCAGAGCTGGAAAATGAGAAAAGACATAAGCTGGTAACAATCAATAATTTCTTCATATTTCTTTTCTCCTATCGAAACTTAAACGTTGGCTGATTCATTTCACAATATGATCCATTGTCAGTTACTTTGTTTGTCCCATCGACAACGAAAACTCCAGCTGAAGTGCCGTTTACAACAAAGGGGTTGATCAGAGTAATACCTTGAGTGGTTCCTCTCTTAAACGCAGAGTTGGTGTTAGGAGAGTCAGTATGAAGATAGATAGATACTTTGTTATCTCCAATATTGGCAGCAGTAGGAGGATTGATGCCGGTACAGTTGTATGTAGTGGTCGTGGAGCCAACTAATTGGTCTGTCGCATCGGCATTGTCTGAACGGCAGACATCTGAAAAATATTGGGTACCGGCAATGCAGCGAGTGCCATCGTTAGCGACAGGACGATACTTAATAATATCACTCATGGTGATGATAACGCAGTGGTAAGTACCATCTGGAATATTGCCGCCACCTAGGATAGGGCTAGTTAAAAAATTAGTTTCAACTCCGTCAGTTGAATTGAAAATCACCAGTGGGTTAAGACAGCTAGTAGATTCTGCTACTGCTACCTGGTAAACTTTCATCAACAGTTCAGATGGGTTTGTGGTAGCAAAAGTATTTTGTGAACTCACAAACAAAACGAGAAAAAGTATTGTACTTATAAATTTCATAAATCCTCCTATTAGCTACCAGCACCAGAAATAATAACTTTTCCTCCGACCCCTTTGCCCCCGCTTTTGCCGCAGCTATAGACGAGTAGAAGCGAGAGAATAATGAGTATTGATGAAATGGAAAACTTCCATATTCTTTTCATAACGACCTCCAATTTTTATCTGTGGGACTATTATACATATGAAAATAGTGAAATCGAGCATTCATAAGGAATGGAAGAAATTGCTTAATCAAGTACGGAGGTCAGGTAAACCCAGCAGCAAATTTATCCGATAGCATCTTTACCACTTTGGCGGCTACGAATGCGATAGGCCTGCTCGATCGGTAGAACAAAAATTTTCCCATCGCCCAATTGACCAGATTTACCGGCCTCTAAAATCGCATTGACTGCGACCTCAACAAATTCATCATTAAGTGCAATTTCAATTTTAATTTTGTTAATCAAATCTACCTGTATTTCAATCCCTCGATATGATTCGGCGATCCCGTCTTCATCACTATGACCATATACGTCTGAAACGGAGAATCGCTTGATGCTATTATCATAAAGCGCCTGTTTAACAACTCCCAGTTTATCAGGTTTAATATAGGCAATAACTAGTTTCATGACTCTCTCCTTAGAGCTAAGTTACTTAGTTGTGTAATAAGCTTCCATCCCATGTTCTTCAATGTCCAGACCTACATATTCTTCATGCTCGGTGACCCTTAGACCAATGCTATGTTTAATGGTGATAAATAACAGGCCACCCATTCCAATTCCCCAGGCAAAAGCAGCAGAAGCTCCGATAACTTGGCTGATAAGTTGATTGATTCCTCCACCATAAAAAAGACCGGTGCTATGCTCTGCAATTCCCAAAGCTCCTTCCGCGTTAAAAAGACCGCATGCCAGAGTGCCCCAGATGCCGCAAACGCCATGAACACTAACAGCTCCAACCGGGTCATCAATTTTAAGATATTTTTCAATGGCAATAACTGACAAGACAACAAAAATGCCAGCTAGAAATCCGATTATGAGAGCGCCATTGGGTGTGATGCTATTGCAGCCAGCGGTAACGCTGACAAGTCCGGCCAAGACACCGTTAAGAGTCATAGAGGCATCCGGTTTTTTAAACAATATCCATGCCGTAAACATGGCACCGAGCGAGCCCGCTGCTCCTCCTAAATTAGTTACAAAGGCAATGCGACCAATTGAAGCAGTTCCAACGGTAGTGCTGCCAGCATTAAAGGCAAACCATCCAAACCATAAAATAAAAACACCGATGGCAGCTAAAACGATATTGTGACCGGGAATGGCGCGAGGATTGCCATTGATGTCAAATTTGCCTTTGCGTGGTCCTAAAAAATAAGCACCGGTGAGCGCCAGCCAACCTCCAATAGAATGAACAACAGTACTTCCAGCAAAATCACAAAAAGCGCCAGTTGGTAGGGTCTCTAGCCAGCCCTTGCCATCAAGTAAGCTGCCCCAGGCCCAGGATCCAAAGACCGGATAGATGATGGCCGAAATAAAAAAACTATAAATTAAATAAGCTACAAATTTTGTACGCTCTGCCATGGCGCCAGACACAATTGTGGCCGAGGTGGCAGCAAAAACAGTTTGGAAAATAATGAAGGTGTAGTTCCAGTGCTCACCAGTGGTGCCTGAAAGATAAAAATGTGTAGTTCCAAAAAAACCATTGCTCTTGCCAAACATAAGTCCAAATCCCAAAAGGTAAAAGGTCAGTGAACCGATGGAAAAATCCATCAGGTTTTTCATCACAATATTGACGGCATTTTTAGCGCGGGTTAGTCCAATTTCGACGGTGGCAAATCCCGCCTGCATAAAAAAAACAATAAAGGCTGCCAGGCATGTCCAGACGACGTTTAAATTGGTTTGGCTGGCGACGTCATCTGCTGATTGTGCTATTTGAGGCAATAAAAAAAAAAGTAGTGGTAAAAAATTGCGCAACCAGTAGGTAAATTTGTTTGTCATCGCACATCCTTATTTTAAATGACTTTAAAATAATAAAGTAATTGCGATGCCTTCACTATAAGAGCTTTATAACAGTTTCTGTCAAACGGGTTCCATCACACTTTTATTGCCGTAACTACTTGCGACAAGAAAAGTGTGATGGAACCTTCTAGGAGTAGTGGTCGTCGACCATTTTTACGATAGAGGCAACAGAAAGATAATTTGCTAGATCGCTGGGCTTAAGTTCTTTAGATTCATCTAAAGCGGGCAGCCATTCTTTTAATCTTTTCTTGGCCTCAGTTGTGAGTAGCCCTTCCTTGACGCCTTCTTCATCCGAAAGGCCCAGGCGCTTGAGAAAATTAAAATCCTCTTTTTGTAAATTGATATTAAACTTTTCTTCTAAATGGAACATAATATCCATAACATCTAGGGAGTCGGCACCCAATTCCGAGATGAGCAAGCTGCCTGCATTTATGTTGGCAACGTCTTGTGCCAAACTATCCGCCACACACTCAATAACACCACTGACTAATTCTTCATGACTTGGCTTACTCATATATTTTCTCCTTTTATAATAGTAAATAACCGCCATCAACGGGGATCATGGCGCCAGTAATTCCTGAGGCATCACTGGATAATAGAAATCTCACTGTTTTGGCAACTTCTTCGGCGGTAATTAGTCGATTAAAAGGTACGCGCTCTGATGGGTTGTCTCCAGTTGCATCCATGCTTTGTTTCAGCATTTCACTCATGACAGGGCCAGGTAAAACGCAATTGACACGAATTTGTCGTTTGGCAACTTCTGCTGCCAGAGCTTTGACAAAACCTTCAAGTCCGGCCTTGGCTGCAGAATAAGCACTATGGCCACGAATCATTCTATGGGCCGAGACTGAGCCTAAGTGCACAATGCTACCAGATCTCTTTCGGATCATATTTTTGCAAGCTAAACGCGTGAGGTGAATGGCCCCCGTCAGATTGACATTAATTTGTCGTTCAATATCGCTACTTGCGAGTGAAATCAACGGGCCGGCGACATTAATTCCACTGGCGTTAACTAGGCCATAGAGGGAATCCAGCTGGTCTTTATGCTGCTCAAAGGCCTGATCTAATTCGGAGGCAGATTCCATGTTCAGTTTTAAGCAGCTTGCTTGGCCACCTTGCGACTTGATTTGTTCGGCCAAAATTTCTGCCTTGGATTGATTGCCATGGTAACCAAGTATCACTTGAGCATGCTTTTTTGCACATTCCATGGCGATGGCCTGACCAATGGATCCTGAGGCACCGGCAATAAGGATGGTTTTAGACTTAAGCATTAATTCTCCCACCGTCCAACTACCAGGGAGCCATTTTGCCCGCCAAATCCGAAGGAGTTTTTTAGGATATAGTTTCCGTGAAATGCAATCGGATTGTTAAATATATGGTGAAGTTCACAACCTGGTGCAACTTTTTTAAGATTTTTGGTGGCATGCAATTTATTTTCTTGAAAGGAAAGAATGCAAGCAACAGTCTCGACCGCTCCAGCAGAAGAAATGCCATGGCCAATGAGTGACTTTGTAGCGAAAACAGGAACTTCCTTGTAGCGGAGACCTAGAAGAGATCTAATTGCTTGGGCCTCGGCGGGATCATTTTTGGGGGTACCTGTCCCGTGGGCATTGATTGCAGAGATATCCTGCGGGCGCAGACCCGCGGCAGAAAGCGCGCGACCCATGGATTTTAAGGCACCTGCTCCCTCAGGGTGGGGATCGCTGATGCTGTAAGCGTCCAGGCTATTTCCATAACCAGCAATGAAACCTAAAATTTGGGCCCCTCTTTGTTTGGCATGTGTCTCATTTTCAAGTACTAAAAAACCTGCGCCTTCTCCAATAACAAAACCATCACGTTCTTCATCAAAAGGCATGGAAGCGGTTTGAGGCGTATCATTTTTTGTCGTCATGGCGGTTATGCGACAAAAGCCGGCGATACCCATGGGATTAATCATGGAGTCTGTACCACCTGCTAGGGCAACTTTAGTTTTACCTGATTTAATTTTTAAATAAGCTGTGCCAATGGCATCAGTGCCAGCAGCGCAGGCCGAAATATGCAGTAAGGGAGAATGATTAATTCCCGCTTCCTGACAAATTAAGTGAGCGCAAATATCTGATGGAGTGTTTAAAAAAGTCAGCGAGTTGGCATCAGCGACATTATCATAACCTTGATTGTGCAAAGTGATCAGGTCATCAACTGAAAAAAGTTCTAGTCCAATACCCATGCTAAGGATGGAATCTGAATTTGCGGGGACTTTGCCATTAGGAAATGCCTGTTTAACCGCCTCGCGAGCAGCTTTAAGGGCAAAGGTAATTTTTACGTCTCGAAATTCGCCTTCAACACCCTTAACTTCGCAGGCAATGCGAGTTGGAAGTTCGGCCGGGTCAAAGCGTTTGATCGGGCCTGCTCCTGACTTCATACTAAAAAGTCCCTGGCAAAATTCATCAGAATTATTTCCGATTGGGGTAACAACACCGATTCCGGTCACTACGACACGATTGCTCATAGGACCTCCATTTCAATTTTACAAAAGTTGTCAGCGTCACCTTGCCAAGTGTAGGTAACCGTAGTGGCAGTAGCTTTTTCCAGATGTAAAGTAAGATAGAGTGAAGGTTCAACCACTCCTGCATGAACAGGTAATACTCCAGCATTTTGAATCAGCAGTGATTTATTTTCCAATGGGTTAAAGGCCTTGTAACTAGTTTCAACGGTATTGATATGGCCGATTGGCTTGAATTCTTCTCTGGTCGTCAGAACCAAGGCCGAGGATGCATCGATAGATTTTTCAAGTAGATCTGGACGTATGCGCCTCAAATGATGAGATACTAAATAATTATTCTGGTCTGCGGCGGAACCCACAATGGCATAGTCAACCAATCCCTGCTGCAAATCTTCAATGGCGCGATTTAAGGCCGAGAACCATTCTGGGATCCCGGGGTAGGTCATAAAATAGCGACCTGTGATACCAAAATGGGATGAAACATGAAATAGAGGCATATTGGGAAGGCATTTAAAGGTCAACAGGGGATTCATGGCATTGAAGCTGTCGGTAGAGGATTTATGCATATCCAACTTGCCATCACTTTGAGATAGCATGGCAATTTTTTCTAATGGTTTATCTTCAAAGGGTAAAATGCCGACACAAAGATAAATACCGGTTCGATCAGCGTAATCAGGATCATTGATATTTGCCTGACTCCAAGCTTGGTGACAGGCAGCTAAGGTTAGACCATCTTGTTTGGAAAAAAATTTCATGGCCTTGCGATCCTTCAATATTTTTGTAAGATCGTACTTTGTCTCGCGCGAAGGGCATTGCTCCAAATTCATTCCTTCTGGAGTGACTTTGCCATGGCCTAAGATTTTTATTTTATTTACCTTAGAGGAGGACAATTTTTAACCTCCTTGGTCCAAATGTGATAGATCTCTTGCCTTTGTTTTTTGATATTGTCAGTGTTGATAGGTGCCATCTGAAAATTGAGTTTTCCCTTGGCCCGAACTTCGTCGCCACTTGTGGCAGTGACTGAAACCCTCCCGGCATCTTCCATGAGAGAATCAATGCGCGCTTCATATTGCAAAAGCTCTCCAGGTCCAGTCGGCTTATAAAATTTCATTTTATCCACCTGCACAAGTATGGCGCGGACAATTTTTTCATCGCTTTTATTGAATGTGACTTCCAAAATGAGCCCGGCCAATTGGGCCAGGCCTTCAATAATAAGCGCGCCAGGCAGAATAGGATAATCAGGAAAATGGTCATGTAAAATGGGATCGGTCAAAGTGACGGCCTTAACGCCTTTGGCAAATTCACCAGGAACAATTTCTAAAACTTTATCAACTAGAAAGTATCTCACGTTGCCTCCCGTTACAGCGCCCCATCCAACACAATGGCCTGTCCCGTGATATAGGTATTTTCATCAAGGAACCAGTGTATCGCATTTGCCACTTCTTGTGCAGTTCCAAATCTTCTTAGCGCACAATGTTTTAAATATTCTTGTTTGAGCTGGTTTGAAATATCAGTGCTGGCACCGGCCTCGAGCATGCCGGGGTCAACGGAATTGACCTTAATATTTATCTGGCCCAAATCTTTGGATAAGGATTCTACCAATCCGCGAGTGCTGCCCTTGGCTGCCGCAAAGCAAAGCGGGGAGTTGACGGCCTTTATGCCTATGAGCGAACCCACAATGACGATGTTAGGATTAGGGGATTTTTGTAAATAGGGCAGTGCAAGTTTTATCGCCCCGTAGGTTCCTACTCCATAGATTTGAAAAAGTTGGGCCAACCACTCGGGGTCATGCTCAAAAGACCTGAAAAAATTCAATCGTTCATTATTTGGCAATAGAACGCCCGCAATTTTCCCTCCTACTGCCAAGGCCAGACCGTCTAAAGGAACCTTTAGACCTTTTAGCGCTTGAGATAAATTATCGAGACCGCTGTCGCTGGTTAAATCGCAATTGAGCCATTGGACATTTGGTGAGTCTTTTGGTTTTTTTGTATGAAAGGTTGCTATGACATTATGCCCCTCATCGATGAGTGATGAGACGACAGCTTGCCCTATATATCCAGATCCTGCCACGACAAGAAAGGTTTTTGCCTTCATAGGCCACCGTCCATAATGGTCGTGGTGCCACTCATATAAGTATTTTTATTTGAAACCAAGAAAGCACAAAAACGCGCCACTTCGGTAAAATTGCCAGCCCGATGCAATGAAATTTGCTGCATAAAATCCTGCATCTTGTTCTCGGGAATTCCCTTTGCTACCCCACCATCCAAAATTCCGGGAGCCAGACAGTTGACTTTGATATTGTAACGACCAACCTCTTTTGACAAGGCCTCGGTAAAACCAATGACGCCAGCTTTAGAGGCGCAATAATCGATAGGGGCGGCCAGAATACGTGCGCCGGCCAAGGAACCAATATTAAGGATATGACCATTTCTATTTTTGACCATATGTTGCACGACGGCCTTAGTAGATAAAAATATGCCCTTCAAATTAGTGTCAAGCGTTCGGTCCCAGTCCTCTTCTTCCATTAAGGCCAGAGGAAGGAATTCACTGATACCCGCATTATTAATTAAGATATCAATTTTTTGCCAATTCCCAATAAGTTGCTTAATCATGGCAACGGTGGCCGCTTGGTCGAGAGCGGAAACCTTAAAGGCCTGGGCAGGCAATTTTTTAAGTAAAGCAATCTGATCAATTGTTTTTTGTGCTTCAGCATCACTTCTAGCATAGGTGAATGCCACCTGTGCCCCACATTTGGCAAGCTCAAGGCAGATGGCGCGTCCTAGCCCGCGCGATCCTCCTGTTATCAAGGCCTTTTGACCGGATAAATCTATTTTCATTGTAACTTGATACCCTTTTGTCTCTGAAATCAGTTTTATTTTAGGATGAATTACCACCAAATTTAACATCAATCTATTTTTCTTTTAAAATCAAGGCAATAATGGGTGTAATATTTTTATGTATTCTGTTAAATACGGGTCTTCAAATATAGAATGGACCTGATACAAACTATAATAGTTAG
>Ga0066639_10003855_pt1 | contig 12899 bp, 14 predicted proteins | sample CryGeyCG2114_010_2_FD_59504 | JGI IMG/M metagenome (GOLD analysis project Ga0066639, IMG submission 59504) | Groundwater microbial communities from aquifer - Crystal Geyser CG10_big_fil_rev_8/21/14_0.10 | ecosystem: Environmental > Aquatic > Deep subsurface > Groundwater | place: USA: Utah...
CGTGCGCGACGAAATTTTTCCACTAGTAAGTCGTAAACGGCCGTGTTGCAGGTAGTTTGATTTCTCCGACCACTGCGAATCAATTTGTGACGCAGCTGCACGAACCAGCTCGAAGTGATGCTTTTGCTCAATATCGGTGAGAGTCACCGATTGATCAAACGTATACGTACTAAACTTCTGACCCAGAAGACCGATATCCTTTGCTAAATAAGTACCGAAACCTGCGGAGTTGATAAACACACTGTCGTATGAACCATATTCGGATCCGCGAAAAATAACGGCTCCATCTGATTCCTCAAATACGCCCGGTGTGTGTTCTTTAATTATCTTTTTTCCTGCTTCTTCAGACTCCGATTCAAAAATGTAGCCGTCGAACTGTGAACCAAGCCGCTGCGTAATACCCTCAAAATACATGAGCGAGAGCTTTCGTCCCTTTTCATATACTGCCCACTCCGGTGCTGATGTGTCTTTGTTATAGAGCGTGACGTTCAGCGCATCGACCTCTTTTTTCACCGCGTCGCTTTCGTCGTAGTGCGCGACGCCGTGTACGTACGCTTCGCCAATGCGCTCGATGGTGAGGTCGTCTTGCCACCCCTTGTCGATAACGCCCCACACGGCTTTCGCAATACCCGGCGAAACATCTGACGGCCACGAAAGCGCAGTGACCTTAGCCCCGGCACAACGCACGAGGCGCACGAGCGACTCACCAAGTGTGTTGTTCACCAGATGCCCAATGTGGAAAGGTTTAAAGAGATTCGGCGAGCTGTGCTCGATAAGAAAGTGTTTGCCTTCGTGCATGGTTGAACGACCCCACGCCTCTTTGTTTGCAAGTATTTCTTCCGTTGCTCTGGTGAAATAGTTTTCAGAAAGGTGGAAATTTATAAAGCCGGGGCCGGCAACCTCGACTTTTGCAACGTCTTCGTGCCCAGACAGCGCCCCTACGATTTCCTCGGCCAACTCGCGCGGATTCTTTCCTGCGTCTTTTGCCAGCACCATCGCCACGTTGCACGAAAAATCCCCATGCGTAAGGTCAGCGGGATGCTCGAGCGTCACCTCACTCGTAAGACTGAGTTCTTGTAGCGCCTGAGTGATGAGTTGTGCAACGGTGTTATAGGCCATGTTAGCGGTTGTCGCCTTCACTCGCGATAACCCCGCGCTCTTTCCGGTCTGCAAGTTTGTTAATGTTTGCTTGTGCTACATCTTCAAGATCAAACCCCAAAACGCGTGAGCATTGTGACAGATACCACAAAACATCACCAAGTTCCTTTTTGAGTTCTTCTCGCTTTTCTTCAGAAACCTCTGCATCGTCATTGCGTAGAATTTTTTTAACTTTCTCGACCACTTCACCCGTTTCTCCCGCTAAGCCTAGAACAGTGTAAATGAGCGGATTAAATTTGTCTGTTTCAAATTGCGCAGTCCGAGAAGCAAGGTTTTGGTACTCGTTCATTTCCATAGCAGCATCTTACTGTGCAAGCCGCTCCTGTACAATGCCCCACACTTCCTTGTGAATATCTTCGCGTGTTCGCATTTCGCCATTACGAACGCACTCGACGAGGTACCATTCTGGCCTCTCCTTAGCAAACTGCTCATACATGGCACGCGCCTTTTCTTGATGGGTTGTATCGCGTTCTGCTAGATCTTTCTTTCCGGTCATTCCCTTAAGCCAACCGCGCGCATCTTTATCTTCAACGAGCTTGGTTGAAACAACAACTGGAACTGAAAGATAAATGACCGCCATCGGCCGAGGCATTTTTAGATTCTCATACTCAAGTTCCTCGCAAAACTCAGTAAACTTTTTCTTTTCTTCTGCTGAATCAATTTTTGCACTTTGATGGGCAAGATTGCTAGGTAAATATCTGTCGCACACAACGACCTTTCCTGTGTCGAGTTCTTTTACCAATTCGTCGCGTGCTGCGACACGATCAATAACATACGGAAGCGAGGAAATATAAGGAGAAATCGACATAAAGTCACCGTGGTCTCCACGAAGTAATTCACCTAACAATTGACCGCTTCGCCCCCACTCGTAGCGAGGGAAAGAAAACATGGCTACTTTCTTCCCTTCCCGCTCTAGGTGTTCAGTTAACAGTCTTGCCTGTGTCGCCTTGCCAGAGCCATCAGCACCTTCAATGACTACCATGCGATCTGTGCTCATACAATTTTAAACTGCTTAGCGAGGCGTGGTCCTGACTGTGAACTATAGTTTGAACTGCCAGTATCATAGAGAACCTCTGGTATCTCTGTTACCCACTCAAATGCGATTTTACCGATCGGTTGTCTCGGGCCAATAATAATGTCTTCATGTGGGCGTACCTCAAGTGTGAGAGGGCGTCCTTTTTCTTCGCCATTCTTACCCCAACCCCAACCTGGGTCGATAAATCCTGCATAATGTGCACGAAATTCGCCTGAGCGCTCATCCATCGGTACCATCTCGCACGCGAGCATTGGTGAAACACGCACGAACTCGCGAGTAGAAAGTATATAAAAATGATCACGTCTCAAATAGACATAGCCATTATCGAGCACGATAGGCTGGAAGAACTTCTGCGCCTTGTACTCTCCAACTAACGTTGGGTCTATCGGCACATTCACGTTTGTCGCCACCCACCCCACTGGCTCACTGTATGTATCAAGCGTCAAAATAATTGAGCCGTCGTGGTCAGAAATTGGAACGTCTTCGTACAAAATCTGGTCACCCGTTTCTCGCCAAAGCAGTGCTTCAGTATCAAATACAGTCTCAAGAGCATCTTCATTCAATTGAGGTTTACCGGTAAAAAGTCTGAGCTGCGCTAAGGGAGTGTCCTCTTTTAAGACTACGGGGAAAGAGCGTGGGACGACCATGAGCCAAAGGCCACCACTAAAACCTCTCTCCACAGTATCAAACCGCGGAGTTCCATCAGTAATTAGACGCACATGGATATCAAGTCGGCCTGTAGTCGACTTCGGGTTTGCCGAACCAAAAACATCTGGCGGTAAATCAAGCACTTCGTTAAGGCGAACCAAGTATGCGGTGTTGCGCTCAAGCGGAACGCTAATATCCATCCGAATACCATGGAATCGCTCGATGAGTGATTCCACAGATTCTCTCACCAGTGGCTGTACTACTCCAGGGAGACGATACACCTCATCGGCCACAGTAAGATCAAGTGAAGCAGGTTGTATGTTTTTCGTATTCGCCCGCTGTATTTGCCCACCTTCTATATATTCACGTATTTTTTGGCATGGTAGCGCGCCGTCTCTTCTTTCAACATGTTTCTTTTCTGTCATATCCTACACAGCCATTGGCGCCTTTATTGTTTTTTGAGGATTGTAGTTCTCGAGCTTTACATCATCCATTGTGAAATCATCGATACTCTTAACTTTCGGATTGATCCACAACGTCGGGAGTTTGCTAGGTTTTCTCGTCAGCTGTTCCCTCACTGCGTCAAAATGATCGTGATACACATGCGCGTCGTTGAATGTAAAAACTGCTTCGTGCGGGGTAAGGTTCGTAACTTGGGCCACCATAGCTAAAAGCATTGAATAACTAGCTATGTTGAAGGGAACACCAAGAAACATGTCGCAGCTGCGTTGATTCATATGGAGCGATATCTTTCCATCCGCGACATAAAACTGAAAGTCACGATGACACGGTGGCAACGCCATTTTATCTAGCTCGCCAGGGTTCCAGGCCGAAACGATGAGACGGCGATCGTATGGGTCGTCCTTAATTCGCTGAATTATGTCAGAAAGTTGGTCAAACTTCTCTCCGTCGGAGTTTGTCCAGTCGCGCCACTGTACGCCATACACACGTCCTAAATCACCATCAAACTTTGCCTTCGGCTTCCAATAGTCAGCTTCCGCATTTGCTGTCCAAATTGTTTTCTTTTCAGAGTCACGTGTGCCATGAAGAATCTCTGCAAGCCTTCGTTCGTCATTTGATCCTTCAATAAACCAAATGAGCTCAGAGAGAACAGGATTGAACGCCAATTTTTTTGTCGTGACTGCTGGAAAGCCCTCGTCGAGATTAAAACGCATTTGTATCGCAAATACTGACCGGGTAAAACCGTTTCTTCCTTCACGGTCGACGCCGTTTCCCATTATGGTATCTAGCGCACTTAGATACTGCTTCATGCTCAGATTGTAGCATCTTCCCTAGTCAGTACCAGTTGCCTCTCGTGCTATAGTGTTGTCGTATGGAAGCCAAGCCTAAAAAGCACGAGATAATAGCGATTGCAGCGCTTGGAGAGGAAACGCGGGCAATTGGGAAAAATAACGATCTCCTATGGCACATTACGGGTGATTTGCCGCGTTTTAAAGAAATCACCATGGGTCATCCAGTGATCATGGGGTATGCCACATTTCAATCGATGGGAGAAAAACTCCTACCAGAGCGCACTAACATAATACTCAGTCACGACGAAAAACTCACTATAGACGGTGCAATAGTCGCTCATTCAAAAGATGAGGCGCTTGAAAAAGCAAAAGAAAGCGAGGGTTCGGAAAATATTTTTGTAATTGGCGGTGGACAAATCTATGCGCTACTCCTTCCTGACACTGATGTACTCGACCTCACTCTGGTAAAAGACAGTACGCCTGGCGACACACACTTTCCCGACTTTTCAGAATTCGATGAAGTAATTTCTGAAGAAGACCATCAAGATGGTGACTTATTCTTCACGCGGAAAAAACTTCGCCGTAAAAAAGAAGGAGCTGCCTAGTTAGCAGCTCCAATTCGTCTCAACGAGCTGAGCTCGCTGTTATAGTGTGGGGTCGTTAAGGCGTCTCGTGTCTCGCGGCCGCACCTCCCGGACTTTTCGGTTGGCACGCCTTCGTCTAAAGACGACAAACGTCCCCTGGCGACCATTCCATGTGCCGTTCACCGAGCGACTCGAAACGATTCCTCTCCACGTCATCCAAGAAAGATAGACACGGATAGTCAGAGGTGAGACAAGCCCCAGACTTTTTTTCAAGATTCCTTGGACAGTACGTTCGCCACCTGAGAGAATCGACAATATGATCTCTCTCTGCGCAGAATACTGAGAGACCACCCAAACGAGAGCCATCACGATTACCCCCGCTGCAACTGTTAACCAAAACTCCAAATTGCCCATCTAACCAATTCTCCTCTTTCTAAATGACTGAGCAAAAACTACACCACTCGAGAGTCGCGGTCAATTTTTGCACTTATGTAAATTAGAAATGCTTGTCGGGGATTGGGAACTTTGCAGCGAGCATCTTTATCTCTCCCTGCACTTTTGCGGTAATAGCACCGTTGTCGTGGTTTCGCAGCGTTTCTATCATCAACTCCGCAACTCGCGCGCACTCCTGTTCTTTAAATCCACGCGTTGTAATAGCAGGTGTACCGAAACGAATGCCGCTTGGCCGCATTGGCGGGTTTACATCGTCAGCAATAACATTCTTGTTGAGTGTTATTCCAACCTCATCGAGCACTGTTTCTGCTACGTGCCCGTCAATACCAAACCCGGTAATGTCTGCGAGAATGAGGTGATTACTTGTTCCTCCGCCAATCATACGTACTTCTTCCCGCTCGAACACTTCAGCCATCGCTTGTGCATTTTTGATAATTTGGTGAGTATACTGTTTAAAGCTTGGGTGGAGCGCTTCGCCAAACGCTACTGCCTTGCCAGCAATTTGGTGCATGAGCGGCCCTCCCTGGAGTCCAGGGAATACGCTCTTATCGATCTTCTGTGCGATCTCTTTATCTTTGTGCGTAAGTATCATACCGCCCCGTGGCCCACGGAGCGTTTTGTGAGTTGTGGTAAGGATGACGTCAAACCCGTAGTCGAACGGGTTTTTATGTGCACCTCCCGCAATGAGGCCGGCAATGTGCGCCGCATCCATAATAGCGTAGGCGCCTACTTCGTGAGCGATATCCGCAATCTTTTGGTAATCGAGTTCGCGTGAGTACGCAGAAAATCCTGCAAGAATAATCTTGGGCTTTTCGCGTTTAGCGACTTCGCGCATATCGTCGTAGTCGATTTCGCCTGTCTCAACATCCTTCATCTTGTACCGTACAAAATTGAAGATCTTGGTGATGTAGGTTACTGGGTGGCCGTGTGTGAGGTGCCCACCGTGCGAAAGGTCCATGCCAAGCACCGTGTCGCCAGGCTCGAGCAGCGCAAAGTATGTTGCAATGTTTGCCGGAGCACCCGCGTGTGGCTGTACGTTTGCATACTCACATTTAAAAAGCTTTTTTGCGCGTTCGCGCGCAATGTCTTCTACTGCATCGGTAAAATCTTGACCTCCGTAGTAGCGTTTGCCAGGATATCCTTCGGAATATTTGTTAGTGAGAATCGAACCGACAGCTTCGCGAACTGCCTTTGATACATAGTTCTCTGAAGGAATGAGCTCAAGCCCTTCTTCTTGTCGTTTTTCTTCGCCTCGTATCGCGTTAAAGACTTCGTCGTCTTGCCCTACGAGAAATAGTAGATCTTGTGGTGTAGCCATAGTAGAAATTCTTACCCATTAAATAGTGGTCTTCTTTTCTATACGTTACAACATACGCGCGGTTAATTAATCAGAGTATAGCATCAATTGCGAGAGCATTATAAAACCCATACGTTCGATACAATAACTGCAAAAGGCTAGCAAAAAGCGCCCTGCGGGCACTTTCCTGCTACTAATATTTCTTGTGCAGTTTAGTCTGTCACCTCAATTCCCATCGAACGTGCGGTCCCTGCAATAATTTTTGCGCCAGCCTTCGCGTCGTTTGCTGAGAGGTCTGCCATTTTTTGTTCTGCAATTTCTTCAAGTTGCTTCTGTGTTACTTTCCCAACTTTCTTGGTTAGGTTCTTTCCTGAACCACTCTTCTGTCCGATAGCCTTAAGAAGAAGGCTCGATGCGGGGGGAGTTTTAAGTATAAAATCAAAGGTGCGATCATCGTACACATTAATAACCACCGGGATGATGTCTCCGATCATTTCTTTCGTAGCGTCGTTAAACTGGTTGACGAAATCACCAATGTTAATACCGGCCTGCCCTAGCGCCGGACCAAGAGGAGGCGCGGGAGTTGCCTTCCCCGCTGGAACTTGAAGTTTTAATTGTTTTTCAATCTTTTTTGCCATATGTGCGAGCAATACTACCTAAATTCGCCTTACTTGCAAGAAATCAAGTTCTACCGGAGTTTCGCGACCAAACATCGGTACCATAACCTTTACCTTACCGCGCTCTTCATCGATCTCTCCAACCTTTCCTTCTAAGTCTTTGAATGGGCCATCAGCGATAACTACCGCGTCGTCAATACCAAGTTCAATTTTGTGCTTTGCTGTGTCAGACTCCATACGCTTAAAGAGAGAGTCAACTTCTGTCTGCTCAAGAGGTACTGGTTGTGTACCTGAGCCAACGAAACCGGTGACGCGAGGCGTATTACGCACGACGTACCACGATTCATCGTTTACAATCATGTCCACAAGTACGTATCCTGGGTATATTTTTTCCTTTTCTTCTACGCGCTTTCCGGCCTTCACCTTGATCTTCTTTTCAGTGGGAACAACCACTTCAAATATCTGGTCGCGCATTCCCATTGAGTCGATTCGCTGTCGTAAGTTGCGCGCAACTGCTTCTTCGTACCCAGAGTACGTGTGAATCACGTACCAACGACGTTCTTGGTTTCCTTGTTGCTTCACCATACGCTTATATCACTATGTTTAGCGCGGTAGTAAAGATGTAGTCGAACACGCCGAGAAATGCCGCAACGATAACTGAGATAAGAATTACCAATGCGGTAAAAATTGCTGTTTGTTTCTGCGTTGGCCACGAAACGTGCTTGAGCTCGCCACGTGTGTCCTTAAAGTATTGAATGAGTCGATTAGCCATATAGTATGTAATCAAATTAAAACGCCCTCGCGGGCGGTATGGGATATATAGTACCTATAAAAACCTCCTAGTCAAGCTAATTGACTTCTGCACTGTGAGTCGCTAACCTGCCGAGTAGAGCACCTTGCTCATTTGTTCAACTGTTCAACCCAAGCTGCCGTGGAGGAAACCCAATGGCCCAAAACAAAAGTAGATATGCACAACGTGGTGTGTCCTCCGGAAAGGCAGAAGTGCACGCTGCGATTACAGGACTCGACCAGGGAATCTTTCCTGGTGCGTTTTGCAAAGTTCTCCCCGACATCCTCGGCGGAGACACAGACTGGTGCAACATCAAGCACGCCGATGGCGCCGGAACTAAGGCGGGGCTTGCGTACCTGTTTTGGAAAACAACTGGTCGACGCATAAACGTGTGGAAGGGTATCATTCAAGACAGCTTGGTGATGAACCTCGACGATCTGGGATGTGTCGGTACGACCGGCCCATTTATTGTCTCGAGTGCAATTGGGCGAAATAAGGCGCTCATCCCTGGTGAAGTTGTTGCCCAGCTCATCGCTGGTGGCGAAGAACTCTTTGCAATGCTTCGGAAATACGGAATTGAATGCCGAAACGCCGGCGGCGAAACCGCAGATCTCGGCGACCTCGTCCGCACCATCGTGATCGACAACGATATCGTAACGCGCATGCCCCGTGCAGACGTAATCGATGCAAGTAACATCACAGCCCCGGCTCTCATCGTAGGGTTCAGCTCAACCGGGCAGGCCATTTGGGAAGATGCGCCGAACTCAGGCATCGGCTCAAATGGGCTTACCAATGCACGTCACGACACACTAGGTCCTGACTATCGTGAACACACTGAAACTTTTGCCCCAGAGACCGAAATCGACTTGGTCTACTCGGGTAAGTTTCACCTCTTGGATCCCCTTCCTAGAGACGATCAGTTCACCATCGGCTCGGCACTTCTTTCACCGACACGAACGTACCTGCCGCTTATAGCGTACCTGTTTGAAAAAATGGGGCGCGCTAAGTTCTTGGGGTTCATCCATTGCTCAGGTGGTGGTCAAACCAAAATTGGTAAGTTTGGACAAAGGGGTATCGTATACATCAAAGACAACCTCTTCCCGACACCACCACTCTTCCAAATGCTTCAGGAAGTTCGTGAGCTCCCTTGGAGGGAAATGTACGAATCCTACAACATGGGTCATCGTCTCGAAGCTGTGGTGAAAACGCAAAAAGATGCTGACTTGTGCATCAAGTATGCGGAAAGCCTTGGTATCGGCGCTCGCATCGTTGGAAGGGTCGAAAAAAATCTCGGAAACTCTGTGGGGCGTTCCGTCGTCATCCAACACAACAACATGGAGTTTGCGTATCCGTTTGACGCGTAACTTCCGAAACCGCTGCCGCCCCGGTCAAAGGGCGGCGTTTTTTTATTTTAATACTAGAGGCCACACAGTTCTCCGTTTCCAAGACAGCGAGAGTTATTGTGCACGGCCGAGTTTGGCTGCACGCGGCTAGTAAGCAGCTCTACAGTGTCTCGCATTTCTTGAAGCGACATGACTCCACGCTTGTGAAAGAGCGTGGTGCCTTCGCTATCTATAAATATGGTCTCGGGCATACCAAACCCTTCAATGAATCGGTAGAACGTATCCTGCGGATCAAACAGAAAGTGTATCGAATCAACCGCACCAAGTGACTCAAGAAACTCTTGTGCAGTGTTAACTGACTCAGCGCGATTAATCGCCACCACTGGAGTCTTTGGATACTCTCGTGCCAATACATCTAAATCGGGCAGTTCCTCAACACAAAACGGACACCACGACGCCCACACATTTATGACCGTGACCGGCGCACGAAACTCACTTAATTCATAGCAGGATCCATTGCCATCGGAAAACGACAACGCGTAAATGTCGGCACTGTCTATTTTGGTACAAGCTTCTACAGTGGGAGGACGCTCAAGCCACACAATAGCTCCTACGATCCCGATAACTGCCATAGTTAGTACAAGCGTTTGTTTTGGAAGGATACTTTCCATGTGGTCTTTTATGATATCACTTAAAGAAGTGTAACGATAAATGAAAAAACACGAGCAGCAACTCGTGTTTTTTCATTCATATTTTAGATGATTACGCTCCAAGACCGAAACCTACGTAAACGAGGTAGAGACCAACGCCTACAGCTACAACGCCGGCAAGTACCGCCATGTTGCGGTTCTTTCCGAATTTTTTCGCCTGGTTCATCATAACGCGCGGCACAAAGAACATACCGATGCCCTTTACCACCATCGCCCAACCAATAATGGTTGGGACAACACGCCACGATGCTTCCCACACGTTGTGATTAAGAACAACGAGGAGTCCAAGTATGAAAACCATCGCACCTGTTACGAACATAAGCGCCTTGTGGTTGCTTATGTCGTCTACAATATTCATCACAAATTTACGTCGTGTAAGCACCACCAACCCTTCTAGTAGAAGGTAGAGCCCCATGACTTGTGCAAGCAGTAGTGAAATATCCATATTTCTATTACTTAAAGCTAATAATGTACTTAAAGTGTACCTTGTTGTGCAACAACAAAACACACTTCGTGTCAAAACTGTGGACTTCTAATCGTGTTAGCATAGCCACTTTGTTTTAGTGCAATGGGGTGTAGCACGAGGCATTCCTCAACAACCACACCCTGTGTAGAACTTTTCGTCAATATCTTAGGGGCGACTACCGGGAATCGAACCCGAATCGCCGGCTCCACAAGCCGGAGTAATAACCGTTATACCATAGTCGCCATCTATCCAGTACCTTTTAGTACCTGCTATATATACCAAACTTTGCTCTTCTCTGCGAACGTTTCTATGTCTACTGCACGTACTTCGGCGATTGTTCAACGATCCGTTCCCGATGATTTACCAAACGCACCAACGCGTAAAGCAGCGACGAAAGTCGGTTAGCGTATGCGAGTGTATGCTCAGACACACTCCTCTCTCCTTTCTCTAATATCTCAACGAGTCGCCGCTCAGCGCGCCGTGATACCGTGCGTGCAATATCAAGACGAGCAGAGAGTTCGGTGCCACCAGGTACAAAAAAAGTTTTAATTTCTGGCAACTGCTCCTCAATGAGCTGGATGCGTTCTTCAATATTTCGAATATTATCGACAGGGATGCTTTTCCCTGCGCCAGCCACTTCAGCTTGGATAGTAAAGAGATGTTGCTGCATCTCAAGCAACAATATACTAATACTTTTTTCACCCACCATCCAGTCGGTCGAACACGCTATGCGACACCATCCGACCACAGTATTGAGTTCATCGAGTGTCCCGAGCGCCTCAAAAATCGCGCTACTTTTTGAGACTCGCACGCCACTTTCCGAATCGAATAGTTTTGTGGTTCCCCTATCCCCTTTCCCAGTAAACAGTACCATTGGAAGTGAGTATACAGCCCCTTGGTCAATTGACACAAATCAATCTAAAGGTTTACGGATCGACTAAAAAGCCAGTGTAATCGGTATGTTTTGCTTCGCAGTTGGCAATACTGTTCGCCCTGCCATGACCATATTCCGTGTTCACCACACTCAATTGGTGCAACAATTGGATATTTTTTGTGATTCATACACAATAAGTGTCTAGTCGACTCATTAGTTTGTCAACACCGAAGTAATGTGGGCGTCAGCTCACTAATTCGCCTTGCTCATAAGTGGCTCCTGCCCGGGCTCGCCTATTTTCGCTCCAATGGCACGGTCGCTCAAACATGGCTCCGCCTCACAAAACTACAAAATGAGGCGCAGGCCTCATTTTGCTTAACGTTTTGTGCCCAGAACTGGAGTCGAACCAGCACGCCAATAATGGCACACCCCCCTCAAGGGTGCATGTCTACCAATTTCATCACCTGGGCAACTAACTCCGTATTCTAACCACTTTTTGCAGCTTAGCAATCAAAAAAGCGGATGTTACTCCGCTTTTTTATCTGCCCCGTCTTCGTGGTCTTCCCCGTTTTCTGTAGTTTCTTCCTCAGGAGTTTCTTCTTTGTTTTCTTCTGTTGTTGGTGTTTCCTCCGTCGATGATTCCTCTGAAGCAACCTCTTCTTCTGCCTTTGGTGCTTCCTCTTCGGCACGCTTAGCTTCTTCTTCCTGGCGCTTTGTCTCCTCTGCTTCTGCACGTTTACGCTCTTCTTCAAGTTCAGCTGAGCCCTTTGTAGATATACTTACCTGGTTTGTGCGGCGGAGTACACGCTTCAATTCGCGTGCTACCTTATCGCGAATAAAGTAGAGCTTAGCACGGCGTACCTTTGCACGCTTTACGATCTCGATCTTATCGATATTTGGAGAATAGAGTGGAAAAATCTTCTCAACGCCAACGCCACTTGAAACTTTGCGTACGGTAAACGTCCCCCCAGCTTCTGATCCGTGCTTTACTGCAAGTACTAGACCTTCAAACGCTTGAAGACGTGTCTTTCCTTTTTCCTCGATCTTTTGCCAGACACGAGCAGTATCGCCGGCTTTAATACCGAGCTTTGCTCTCTCTTGCATGTCCACTGGACTTGTCGTGACTGCGTTGTTCATAATGGGCGGAACTGTAGCACAGGACACCTGAGTAGGCAACGTCTACAAGTCCAAAGCGGCCTTAAAATCAGCCGGTAGAGGCGCCTCAAACGCAGTCTCTTTCCCCTCCCCGGCCGGAATGGTAAGTGTGTGCGCATGCAGTGCCAACCGAGTGAATCCCAGGGCGCATTCGCGTTTCGGCGCATACAGCTTATCGCACACAATTGGGTGGTGGATGGCTTTAAGGTGCACGCGCAGTTGATGCGTGCGTCCGGTCGTTGGTGCGAGTTCTAAATACGAGTATGTCTTTCCTCTCTCTGTAACCTCTTGTAGTAGCTTCCATGCAGTGTGCGCCTCACGTTGTTCGCCACGGCTACCAGGCTGTGCAGACCATCTACGAAAATCGTTCTTGCTCTTACCTATGGGGCGATCTATTTCTCCTTCTCGTTCCTTAAATCCATCGTATGTAAATGCGCGATACGTCTTTTTTACAGTACGTTCTTGAAACTGTTCTTTCAAAAAATCGAAGCTCTTCTGAGTTTTTGCAACCACCA
>Ga0066639_10003856_pt1 | contig 12895 bp, 10 predicted proteins | sample CryGeyCG2114_010_2_FD_59504 | JGI IMG/M metagenome (GOLD analysis project Ga0066639, IMG submission 59504) | Groundwater microbial communities from aquifer - Crystal Geyser CG10_big_fil_rev_8/21/14_0.10 | ecosystem: Environmental > Aquatic > Deep subsurface > Groundwater | place: USA: Utah...
ATCATTCTTATTAACATAGTATTTGCATTTTGTTTTGTAATGATTAAATTCTTCAGCAAGTTTTATCATTGAGTCCGCAATATCAACTCCATGCACCTCATCAAAATATTCTGACAAAGCTTGAGATAAACGCCCAACTCCACAGCCGAAATCAAGTGCGCTATGCGGACTTATTGAGATGCCCAAAGAATTAAGATAATTAATTGATTCTTGAACTTCTCTTTTTCCGGTATCAAAGAAATCTTGCTTATTCCATTTTCCGCCTCGCTTGTCTTTATAGGTTAAAACCGCAAAAAGAGGGTCGTCTTGCCCTAATTTTTCCCAATTTTTTCTAGTTTCCATTAATCTCATTTTGGTCAATTTATCATGTCTTTGGCCTTATTTAATTGAAACTATAAAGCTCGTTTTTTTGTTATATTCTTCGCATATCCCATGAAAATAGCCATAATTGTTAGAAAATTAAATGTTAAAGGAGGCGTGCAAAAGCACGTCTTACATTTAGCAAAGGAATTAAAAAAAATTGGGCACACAGTGCGTTTGTATACTTTTGCCTTCTCAAAAAAAAATTGCTACCCAGAGCTCTTAGATGACTTAGAAATTATATCGCTCGGGAATTTACCGCAGTCTTTGAATATAAAATTCTTTGGCTATTTTGTTGGACTTTGGCGTGAACTTAAATTCTCTAAAAAACTTGCGAAGTTAATCGATCAAGACACAGAAATTTTAAATCCCCATGACCATGTCTGCTACAAGGTTGCTCATTTTTTTAAGCGTAACGTAAGAAATATTCCGAGTGTTTGGATGATGCACGACATGCCAACTAAAAATTTTTCATACTTCCGGGCCAAAGCCATAAATCCTAATCTAAAGTTATCTTTCCTCAAAAAACTTTTTTATAATTTAGTTGATAAATACGAAATCGGTTTTATAAAGGGGCAAGACAAAGTTATGGTTTTAGATGGACGAGATAAAGATTGGGTAAAAAAATATTTTAAAAAAGATGCGACGATTGTCAGAAACGGAGTTGATTTAGAAAGCTTAACTTTTACAAAACGAAACGTGATTCAGAATAAAAAAATAAATATTCTAATGAATGGAATATTTATGCCGCACAGGAGATTTGAAGACGGAATAAAAGCAGTAAAAATTTTAAGCGATTCGGGATACGATCCGTATCTAAATATCGTAGGGGATTACAAAGAATCGAATAATTATTATAAAGAAATAAAAGATTTAATCGCAAGCTTAGGATTAAATGATAAAGTAAAGTTTCATGGCGAATTAGCTGATAAGGAATTTATTAATAGTTACGAAGAAAACGATATTTTTATTTTCCCCAATCATATGCAAAGTTGGGGATTGGTTGTTTTTGAAGCAATGGCCCGCGGTATGCCAGTTATTGTTTCATCATCTGCAGGCGCAAGCGAAATATTGACGACCAAAGAAAACGCAATTATTGTTAACCCTAAATCTCCAGAAGAAATAGCTTCTAATATCGCAACACTTGTAAAAGACAAAGATTTATATTTAAATATCAGTTTAAAAGCAAGAAAATTTGTTGAGAAAAATATTTCTTGGGCAAATTTAGCAAACCAAATGGATGGAATTTTTAAAACATTATGAAGACAATAGTTTTAACTCTGCACGCGGCAAATACTTTTAGAAATATTTTTTTACCGCCAAACAGCGTAATTGATCGATTATCTAAAAACAAAAATCTAAAAATCATATTAGTCGTCGCTTCAAGTATTAAGAATCTATTAGAAATACAACACAGTGACAGGATGAAAGATAAAAATATAATCCTTGAAGTTGTTGGTGAATTCAAGCCGAAAAGTTTTCTAGAGCGTTCTTTTTACTTTTTTTATTCTTATCTAATTTTTACAACCACGACAAAAACTTTAGCCACTTGGGGAGTTCGCGCTGATGCGCCTCCCGCAGGAGGCAACAGATATATTTCTGTAATTAAGGCGGCGATCGCTAGCACTTTCGGAAAGTCAAAATGGATAAAAAGAAAATTTATTCCATGGATGTTTTTGAAAATTTTTAGAAAAAGGCCACATAAAGCCTTATTTGATAAATACAATCCGGATTTGGTTTTTCTGTCAAATATTGCGCATTTTCCTGATCAGGAAATCTTAGCAGAAGCAAAGAGAAGAAAAATAAGAACTCTTGGCATGGCTTCGAACTGGGATCATTTTAATAAATATTTTATAGCTATGAAAAGTGATGAGTTTTTAGCGCAGAACAAGGCAATTTTTCAGGAATCAGTTGATCTACAGGTTTACGAAAAAGAAAAAGTAAAAATCGTTGGCTTTGCGCAATTTGATCCGTACGAGAAAATAGAAAAATATACAGACTCAAAAGATGAATTTTTAAAAAGAGTAAAAGCTGAACCGGGAGCGAAATTTATTTTATTTATCGCAGGGTCGGTTCATTATGCAGCCGAACCAGATGCAATCCGTGCATTACTAAAGTGGATTAATCAAGGCGAATTTGGAGATAATACTTATCTTTTTATACGAACATACCCGGGAGTTGACATGTCGAAGTTCAAAGAATTCATGGATAATCCGAGGTTTTTATATGATACGCCTCCAACGATTGCTAACATAAGTGGCATGCGTTATTTTTTTAATCAGATGTGCCATGCAGATATTATTATTTCAATTTATTCAACTACATTACTTGAAGCCGCGATCTTTGATAAGCCATTAGTAACTCTCGGATTTGATGGCAATAACAAAATCCCATTTTGTAAATCAATATTACGAGCCGAGAGAATGGCCCACATAAAACATTTAATAGATGATGGTTATGTAACAATCGCGCGTTCGTTTGATGATTTGTATTTTAATATCAAACGCTACATTGAAAATCCTAAACAAGACAGAGATAAAAGAGAGAAACTCGTTGAAAAAATGTGTTACAAAATTGACGGACTTGCATCTAAAAGAATTTCAGATTATATATTAGAAGCAGTTACTTAATTTTATTTATGCTATTAATCGTAAATTATCATTATTTTGGAAGCGAACAAAAATACGAGCGCGGAATTTATCCGACATCTCCAGAGCGTTTCAAAAAACAGCTTGAGTTGCTAGGGGAAAATTTTAAATTTATAAGCCAGGGAAATATTTTAGGAGCCATAGAAAAAAATAAAGAATTACCAGAGAAATCATGTCTTATAACTTTAGACGATGGACTGATAAGTCAGTATGAAGAAGCTTTGCCAATTTTAGACGAATTAAACATTCCCGCAATTTTCTTTGTTAATGGTGTTCCTTATGACAAATATGAACCGCTATTGGTGAGTAAAATTCATTGGTGCCGAGCGCACATTAAACCAAAGGAATTTCTGGAAAAAGTTAAAGAAAATTATTTGAAAATAACTAGAGAGGAATTCAAAACAGAGGCTTTTGATGTTAGCGATGAAGAATTAAAAAAACATTATTACTACGACATTCCAGATGAAGCTCGGCTTAAATTTGCATTGGATAAAAGTTCATTGAATCAGGAAGTAAAAAAGAATATAATCGATAATATCTTTAGCGGATTAGTGGGGGATGAAAAGGAATTCTGCAAATCTTTTTATATGACCCATGAGCAAATAAAAGATCTCCACAAAAGAGATTATTTGGGTAGTCATACTTATTCTCACAAAGCGCTCGGATTAATCTCTGTAGAGGAATGTAAGAACGAAATTTCTAATTTAAATGCAATTAAAAATATTTTAGGAGATGAAAACGTTAACATCCAAAGCATATCGTATCCTTATGGAAATTCAGAAGTTGTGCCAGCAAATATTGCAAATTTAGCAAAGAGTGCTGGTTTTAAATTAGGATTCACAATGGAGCGGAGTTTAAATAGAGGATTAAGCAATCCATTTCATTTTGCGCGCTTTGATACAAACGACGTACCTGGAGGAAAGTCGCCGTATTTTGAGATCAGAGGAGGCAATATCAGGATAATAAATAATGAAATGAGTCTTTTCAGAAAAGATTTTTTCAGAGAATATGCACGAGACAAGTAAAATATTAGCAAAAGGCAATGCATTGAAGTTATTTCAAAGCTACATCAAAAATAGCGATAGCCATATTTTGGATATTGGCAGCGGTAATGGATTTTTTCTAAAATCACTTAGGGAAGTTGGATATAAAAACTGCAAAGGCATAGAAGTTCAGGATTATAAAACTTCTGATACTTTTACTGCTGATATTTCACGTGAAAAACTCCCGTTTAAAGATAATTTTATGGACGTTGTTACCGGATGGGAAGTAGTAGAACATTTAGAAAATCCGTACCACGCAATAAGGGAGGTGCATCGCGTATTAGTTCCTGGAGGTTATTTTATATTTTCAATGCCAAATGCGTTTCATTGGTCAAATAAATTTTATTTTCTTTTCACAGGAAATTTCCTTAGATGGAATGCCAAGAATGACCACAGGACAATTTTTACCCATAATGTTTTTGAGAAAACATATAAGCAGGATTTTGAGCTTGTTAAAGTTAAATACGCTAATCCTGAATTTTGGCAGGCAAAATTTCAGGGGCCTTTACGCAGGCTAAATTGCCTATTCAGAAAATGGCTTAATAGATATTTTCCGGAAAATCAGCTTTTCGGTCATTTTATTATCTATATCTTAAGAAAGAAATGAATTCTACACACAATAAAAATAAAAAAGGTCATAGGGGGTATAAACAAAGCTTAGCGATTGCGCAGCAGTCTTTGTTATGTGTGCAATGAAAACGATATTTATCACAAGCTTTCACGCGCATGTTTCAAGAAACATTTTAGCTACAGATTTTTTAAAGATAATAAAAGACATAAAAGATCTACGTGCGGTTATTTTAGTCCCAAAATACAAGATAGATTATTTTAGGAAAAATTTCGGAGCTAGCAATATTCTTATTGATGGGACAAATCTGTATCAATCATCTCGTCACAAAACAGGATTATTTTTTAAGCGTCTTTCGATGATGTTGTTAGATACTGATACTAAAAGATATAAATACAGATATAAAGTGTATAGAGATAGAAAAAGAATCTATTTTTTTGGGGCAATGGCAGTTGGATTTTTTGGAAAATCCATGTTGGTTAAGAGGTTTATCAGATTTTTAGATTTTAAATTATCTCCAAGAGGACTTTTTAACGACTTGATCAATAAATACAACCCAAATCTAATTTTAGCTACGGATATACAAAACGAAAACGATGTAACATTAATGCATGACGCAAAACATAATAAGATTCCTATACTTGGAATGGTTCGTTCGTGGGATAATCCCACTCAATATGCAATCCGAGTTTTCCCAGATAAGCTACTAGTAGGTTCGCGAGCGATCGCTGAAAGCGTAGTTGAATTTCAAGGTTATCCGAGTAAGAAAATAATCACAGTCGGCCAACTTCATTATGATAAATATCTTAAAGGTCCAACAAAAAACCGTCAGGAATTTTGTAAAGAATTTGGACTTAACCCAAGCAAGCGATTTATTTTATTCGCACCGTTAGGAGATAAATTTATTGAAAACAATGATTTGGATCAATATGTAATGGAATTATTAGGCAAAGCTGGCTATCAGATTTTAGTTAGATTTCCGCCGGATGAAAAGGTGAGTGTTATAGGTTTTAAAAAACCAGGCAATATGATATTCCATAATCCCGGTGTTGTTTTTGACAGCAAAGAATTCAATGATAGGGAAATTTCTGACGAGGATGATTCTAGTTTGATTAACTCAATTTATCACAGCGATTTGGTTATAACGGGCCCAACTTCAATTCTTTTAGATTCATCGTTTTTTGATAAGCCGGTTATCGCGGTTAACATGGCGCCAACAGAACGTAATTTCTTTGACAAAGTGTACTGTTATAAATTCAGCCATATTCAAAAAGTTTTTGATATCGGGAAAATAAAATATGTAGAAACAGAGGAAGACCTTCATCAGTCTATAATGAATTTTTTTTCAAATCCAAATTTTAACAAAGAGGGAAGAAAAAAAATAAGAGATTTTTGGTTCTCTCATACAGATGGTTTTTCAAGTAATCGTTTAGTGAGTGAAATAGAAAAGATGCTGGAAGCTAAATAATATTTTTCCTATTTTTTAGAATAATTTCAGCTAGAAGAAAATCGTTTTCAGTATCAATGTCTACCGCAGAATTTTTATCAATTATGTGAAATCTAGTTTTCTCTCCTGTTAGTAGACCATCTTGCATTAGAGTAATGTAGCGAACAGCGATTACGTCAACATGTGCGTAAACTTCAACATTATAAGATTGCCGCGCCATACATGATGGTTCAGTAAAGCCGGTATTTTCTTTTGGAATATAGGGTTTTAGAGAGTCGTCTTTGATTGTCCAGAGTTTATACGGATGTTTTGGCGCTGTTGAGATTGTTCTAGAAGATGTTGCTTTATCGTCATTTAGTAAAAGTTCAATGCAGGCATCTATTGAACTTGTTTTACAAAGCGGGCTTGTCGGCGGAAGCCTTAAAATAATATCCGGCTTCCAATTCGCGTTTTCTTCTAGCCATTTAACTGCATGAGTTAAATAATCAATGTCTGACGCAGTATCAGTTGAGAATGCTTCAGGCCTTAAAAATGGAACCTCTACTCCATACTGTTTCCCAATATTAGCATATTTTATACTGTCAGTAGAAAGAATGATTCTTGATAAGTGTTTAGATTTTCTGGCTGCTTCTATAATCCAAGCCATCAAAGGTTTGCCAAGTAGAGGTTTGATATTTTTATCAGGTATACTTTTAGAACCTGACCTAGCTCCTACAACACCGAGAATCTTTATGTCCTTTGAGTTCATATTTTATGTAACTAATAAAACTATTGTAATGTTATATTTCAATATGGCTTATCTAGAATAAGCCATTAATTTATATATAAAAATATTAATATATGAATCCAAAAAGCTTAAAAGTAATATTTCTATTGTTTAAAAAATTATATTGGAATTATAGATATAAGCTTTTATTGCTTTTTGCTTTGAGCGTTGTTAGCGGTTTCTTGGGGGCTTTGGGAATCGCTGCGATAGTTCCACTTTTTACATTTATAGTAGAAGGGGGCGGTGTTAGTAATAATTTTGTTTCTAATTTAATAACGCGAATTTTTATATATTTGAATATTGACGTAGAACTCATAAGCTTATTGATTTTTATTTCATCACTTTTTGTTCTGAAAGCAATCATCCTTTGGTTTTTTGGATTGATTCGAGCTAAAGTTATTAGTATTTATTTATATCAAACTAGAAGCGCGTTGTATAAAAAAGCCATATTTGCAAATTGGCAGTATTTATTAAAGCACAAAATCGGTTATCTTGAGAACATTTTAATGACGGATATGAACGCATCTGTGGTTTTTTTAAAGCGAATAATTTCCTTTATTCTTAAATCAACAAGTATGGTTATGTATCTGGTGGTTGCGTTTAGTATTTCTGCTTTTATTACATCTTTAGCGTTGGGCATGGGTGCTATCATTTTAGTTTCTGCGAAATCATTTATTCGTAAATCTAGGATTTACGGGCGAGAGAATGAAGCTTTTAGTAAAGCAGCCGCACATCAGATAAATGAGAATATATTAGGTATAAAGACTATTAAAGCAGCGAATGTTGAGCGCAAGGTTGCAGAGCAGGAAGTCGGTATTTTTTATGGTTTAAAAAATCTGGCCGTGAAAAGTTATATGGCCGGCAGTATTACATCACAACCTATTGAACCGATTTCGGTTATATTTATCTCTGTAGTATTTGCGGTATCATATTCTGCCCAAGCCAGTTTTGATTTTGCTGCTTTTATTGTAATTATGTATTTAGTCCAAAATATTTTTGTTTTTATTGAAAGTATACAAGGCACATTTCATGCATTCAATCATGTATTGCCAAATGTACAAAGGGTCGTAAATTTTCAGGAAGAAGTCAAAAATAATCAGGAGTACGCTTCAGGTAAGAGTGAATTTAATTTTAAAGATAACTTAGAATTTAGAAATGTAAGTTTTTCTCATGTCGAGAACCAAAATGAATCATCAACTCTTTCTGAGCTTACCTTTACAATCCAGAAAGGGGAAATGTTTGGTATTATTGGCCCAACCGGTTCAGGGAAAACCACTCTTGTTGATTTATTTTTACGGCTTTTTATACCAACTTCGGGAAATATTTTTCTTGATGGCAGAGGTGTTGATGAGATCAATGTAAATAAATGGAGAAAAGCTATTGGATATGTGCCACAGGATATTTTTTTAAAAAATGACACTATTAAGAATAACATCAGATTTTATAATAATAAAATTTCAGAAGAGGATATAATAGAAGCATCCAAAAAAGCTAATATATATGATTTTGTCAAAACTTTACCAAAAGGATTTGATACCATAGTCGGAGAGAGAGGTGTTTTCTTATCTGGAGGACAGCGCCAAAGAATAGTTTTAGCTCGTGAATTCGCTAAAAAACCAAAAATATTAATTCTTGACGAAGCGACAAGTTCACTGGATGCCAATTCAGAAAGTCTGATAAAAGAAGCCATTGAAAAATTAAAAGGAGAATTGACTATTATTGTTATTTCGCACCGTTTATCGTTTATCACAAATTCGGATAATATAATTGTTTTGAGAAATGGAAAAATTGTTGAATCTGGAAATCCGAAAGAGCTTTTGAAAAACCAAAATACATATTTATATCAAACAATCAATGTTTAAACGCGTCTTTAAACAGTTAAAAATATTGTTTATTATTCGTTCTCCGGAACATTTTTCAAGATACGAAAGTATAATTATTTCTTCATTGCGTAGAGGGCATAATATAATTACTCTCTTTGATAAAGAGTGTAGCAAAGAAAAAGATATTGCTAAGCTCGAAGAATTTAAAAATAGATCAAAAACTTTTAATTATCATTGGCTTATTAACAGGAATGATTCTTGGCAAATTATTTTATTTATTTTACGATCACTTTTAACTTATAGACGTTTTCTCACAATTAAAGATCAATCGAGCTTCTTTCGCGAAAGATGGAGAACCTATATGCCATTTTGGCTTAGGATTCCAGTTAGTATTCCAGGAATAGCAGTTTTTATCAAAACTAATCTAATTGGCAGTTTTTTAAAAAAAATTGAAACTAAGATCCCAGCCGACAAAAAAATAGTTAATCAATTAAAAGAATATAAGCCAGATATTGTTATTTCTCCTTTGGGCGGAGTAAGAGTTTTATCTCCAAATATAGAATATATTTCAGCTGCAAAAGTTTTAAATATTCCCACTGCTTCGCCAACGATTTCTTGGGATAGCCTAACAACAAAAAGTTTAATAACGGTTTTCCCGAATATCTTTCTACTTTGGAATAATTTTCACGAAAAACAAATCTTAGAACATCATGGAGTTACCAAGGATCGAGTAAGAATTATTGGAGCATCGGTTTTTGATAAATGGTTTGGCAAGCTCAATCCAAACAAGCGCAATGATTTTTGCTTTCAATATAATCTAAACCCAGATAATCATATTATTCTTTATTTAGGCTCAGCCAAAGGCACAGCGAAAGATGAAAGATGGATAGTAGAGCGTTTGCGTAGCGCACTTGATGATTCAAAAAATGAAAAGCTTAAAAACGCACAAATAGTTGTCAGGCCCCACCCTGCAAATCCAATATTTCTACAGCAGTTAAATATAAAGGGCGTATGGGTTTTCCCTAAAAGTGGTGCCTTGCCTGATTCTAAAGAAACGCTTCAACAGTCATATGACATGTATTATCATTCAATAGCTACAGTTGGAATTTTTACAAGCGCGATGATGGAAGCGCTTATTATAGGGAAACCGCTTACAGTATTAATAGAGCCTAAATATAAAAAGACTCAAACTGATACAGAGCATTTCCAGGATTTTATAAAAAGCAGAGCAGTTGTTCAATCCAATAATTTTGACGAATGCATAAAGTTTTTTGAATCGACTCTCAAGAATAATTTTCTTGATCCTGAAATAAAAAAAGAATTTATATTGGAATATGTAAGACCGAAAGGTATTGAAATAAGCGCTGGCGAGAATTCTATCAGAGAGATTGAGAAGTTATTATAATAATGAAGGAAAATAGAAAAATATTAATCGTAATCGAAGAAGGACCGCAGTTTTTTTATTACAAAACTTTGATCAAAACTCTGTGTGAGCGTGGATATCAAGTGAAAATACTTTTCGCAAAAAGGGAAGAGGGGATATTAGAAGAATTGGGAAATGAGTATTTGAAAAAATATCCTAATTTATCTTGGGGCAAATCTTTTTATAGACGAGGTTTTTCAAAATTGATTCTGCATAATACAAGGCCAGTTTTGAATTATAGAAGGTTTTTAGTTTTAAAAGACAGGCCCACTTTTTATGCCGAACGTTTAAAAAAGTTTTTACCGCCATGGCTAAAGCCTTTGGTCAGATTTAAATTTTTAAATGTAAATCCTTTAATCAGAACCAAATTAGCCGAAAAACTTTTGCGTTCTATTGAAGCTAAAACAAAAGTAGATGAAAGAATCATTGCGCAACTTAAGGAATATAATCCGGACGCAGTACTTATCGCAGCTGGAAATAACCTGGGAACAACATCTCCTGATTACGATTATGTAAAAGCTGCAAAGCAATTAAAAATCAAGCATGCCTTTTCAGTTTTTTCATGGGATTATCTTGAAACAAAGGGTGTAATCCATGTAGAACCGGAACAAATGTTTGTTTGGAACGAAGCGCAAAAAAACGAAGCAGTAAATTTTTTAGGTGTCAGTGAAAATAAGATTTCAATTCTTGGCGCTCCTCAATTTGATGACTGGTTTCAATATACAATTGAATCAGCGAGTAAATCTCGTGAATCTTTTTGTGCGTATTGGGGATTAAATTCAGAAAAGCCGATAATAGCTTATTTAGCGTCCGCTGGGATTTTTGGAGATGAAACTTGGTTTTTAGATAAAGTTAAAGACTCGCTTGAAGATTCTAATGATGAATTTCTGAAAGAAATTCAAATAATTGTGCGGCCTCATCCTAAGAATAATAGAATCTTTAAATATTACAAAAGAAAAGGGATAATTCTCGCGCCAAGACATGGCGCGCTGCCCATAGCGCGCGATGCAATGCAATTATTTTACGATACTTTATATCATGCGTCACTAGTTATAAGTATTGGAACGAGCGGTTTTCTGGACGCTATTATCGCTGATAAGCCGTGCGTCACCGTATTAGCTGATGAATATCATGATATCCAAAAAGAGGCTCCGCATTTTAAACATCTTCTTAGAAATGAGGTTGTTGCGGTTGCAAAAGATTTTGACAACTTGCTATATATTATAAAGGAAATATTAAATGGCAAAGATGATTACGAGAGTAGGAGAGATAATTTCGTAAAAGCTTTTATTCGTCCAAAGGGATTAAATATTTCAGTAGGCGAAACGATAAGTGAAGCATTAGACGACTTAATGCAATGAAAAGAAAAAATCTAAATATATTATTTATTATCCGCTCGGCTTCACAATTTCATTATTATTCAAGCATTGTAAAATCGCTTCTTAATCGCGGACACAAAGTCCGAACTTTGTTTGATAAAAGCTGGACAGATGAAGCAATGCTTAGTGTGGTTGATGAATTTAAACGAAACGAATTAAATTTTGAGTATGGCTGGGCTGTGAGGAGAAAAGACAAGTGCAGAAATATTCTTTTCTATTCCAGGGAGATGTTAGGATACAGAAAATATTTACTTATTAAAGGTCAGTCAGAGTTCTATAAAGAACGATGGAATTCTTATCTGCCAAAATCAGTTAGAAAAACTCTGCGCTCAAACTTTGCAAGATTTATTGTAAAAACTGCGCCATTCGGTTGGATTTTAAGAGGGGTGGAAAAAGCTCTCCCTCCAAGTAAACAAATCATAAACGATATTAAAAAATTTAACCCTGATGTAATCTTAGCCGCCCCTGTAAATCTGAGATTTTCATCTGCAGACTTAGAATATTTAAAAGCCGCAAAAGAATTGAATATCCCAACAGTTTTACCTGTCCTTTCTTGGGACAACTTAACAACAAAGGGATTGATTCATATCATTCCGGATTTATTACTCGTCTGGAATGAGATTCAAGCGAAAGAAGCTGAGATTCATCAATCAATTCCGAAGAAAAAAATTTCGATAATCGGCGCTTCAGTTTTCGATAAATGGTTTTCTAAAATGGGGCCAACTTTATCAAGAGAGGAATTCTGCAAAAAGAACGGACTTGATCCAGGGCGTCCAATCATTTTATACTTATCAACTTCAATTAACTTGGCAGGCGATGAATCTTGGTTAGTGGTTAAATTAAGGAAAGTTCTTGACAAGTCAGGATATTCTAAGATAAAAAGGGTGCAAATGATTGTCCGCCCACATCCAGGAGGCAACAAGGATATTTATAAAAAAATGAAAATGGACAACATGGCTTTTGTTCCTGAGATTGGCAATTATCCGAATACAAAGGGTTCGAGCGAACTTTTCTATGATTCCATTCATCATTCTGAATTCGTTGTAGTGGGGGTAAATACCAGCGCTATTATTGAAGCTATGATTATGGGAAAGCGAGGAATGGTTGTTTTAACTGACAAATACAAAAAAACCCAGATCGAAACTGTTCATTTTAGGCAGCTTTTTGATGCTGATGCGTTACATGTCGTAAAATCAATAAAAGAATTTCCATCCGCAGTTGGAGCATCTCTTAATGGTGAAGATCCAGGAATAAAAGGGAGAAAAAATTTCATAAAGAAATATATTCGTCCTCTTGGGTTAGAGATATCAGCTGGAGAAGCGGCATCTGAATTTATTGAGGAGTTGGTTTTTTTAAAAAAAGAGAACACTTAACCATTCGTGTCAAGCAATTTAACTATCTAACCGAACAGCACCCCGTTCCGCAATATAAAATCTAA
>Ga0066639_10003861_pt1 | contig 12887 bp, 14 predicted proteins | sample CryGeyCG2114_010_2_FD_59504 | JGI IMG/M metagenome (GOLD analysis project Ga0066639, IMG submission 59504) | Groundwater microbial communities from aquifer - Crystal Geyser CG10_big_fil_rev_8/21/14_0.10 | ecosystem: Environmental > Aquatic > Deep subsurface > Groundwater | place: USA: Utah...
CACGGTACTGGTTCACTATCGATCACTGTCAGTATTTAGCCTTACCGCATAGTCGCGGCAAATTCAGACGGAATTTCTCGTGTTCCGCCATACTCAAGAATATAACATCATGTATATATATGTATTTCATCTACAGGATTATCACCTTCTTTGATGCTCCGTTCCAGGAGTCTTCGATTATACATTTATAGACATGACCGGCATCGCAGGTAGCCGACATTATATCTTACAACACCTATATGACAACGGCCTGTCCTTTAAGGATTATCTCAAGAAAAATCATAAGATCAATCAATTGATAACCCAACATCATATAGGTTTAGGCTGTTCCCCGTTCGCTCGCCACTACTAAGGGAATCACAACCACCAATCTTTAACACGAATCAGCACAATTGCTTGTGACAATCCGTGAAAAAATTAGTGGTCTGTTATTGTTTTCTTTTCCTCTGGTTACTGAGATGTTTCACTTCACCAGGTCTTCTTCATACACCTATGTATTCAGTGTACAATATCCCGATAAATCGGGATAGGTTCCCCCATTCGGAAATTCCCGGGTCAAAGGTTGCTTGGTACCTCACCGAGACTTATCGCATCCTGCTACGTCCTTCATCGTCTGACAGTGTCAAGGCATCCACCGTGTGCTCTTGTAAAGTGCACTACAGAAACATATAATAGTGTTTCTTTATCATAAAGTCTCGACAACTTTATGATTGTTTTGTTAAGATGCTATTTATATTTTTAGACAAAAAATATAAACATTTTGACTTACAACTATTGTTAAATTGTAATGATCGATCAACTCAATCGTATATGTCCGCTATAAACGGAATCTATCATTTCAAATCACAGACTATTCAGATATGTATCTGCACAATCTGTGATCAAAAAATAATTTATTTTAACCTATCTCGTCTGCTCACCTTTGATACAATCAATACGAGCAATGAATAAAAAAAGAACCGCAACAAGCGACTCTTTTCAAAAGAAAGTTTATCCGCTTGGATACTACGAGTAACAGTTTTTTGTTTCGTACATCATGTGTGTAATGAGATAGTACAAATGTTACCCAGAGGTCCAAACGTATAAAGCGTGTGTCTTTGGACATGGTTTCTTCAAAAAGAAGAAGGATAATCACGCTCGCATATAATAGCTGATAATAGAGATACTGTCAAGCAAAATACCTGTGGATAATTCGTGTTCAAAAAAACAGGTTTTGAACACCTATTCTATACAACAAATAATCTATCAAAGAACAATACTTATGTGAGTAAAACGATGGTCGATCCATCATCACTACTCGGCTTAAAATCTTTTACCAACACATGCTGACGCAATATATCTTCAACAGTTTTTTTCAAAAATCCTGTACCAATCCCATGTATCACGCGCACATATTGTTCATCTTTTTTGTACAAACGATAAAGCTCTCGCTCCAAAAAAAATATCGCATCAGACACATCTTCGTATTCATGCAAATCAATACATGGAAGATCATGATGTACAAGAATATCAAAAAAATTATGAGGCATGTTGTAGATGTTGTAATTGTTAAAAATATTCAAATTATTATTTATTGACTTTTCATTATCCGCTCCACCGTCTCCACGATTAGCTTCGTCTGATTGCCAATTTCTACATTTACCCTATTACCAACTTTTTTCCACCCAAATGTTGTCTTTGCCAGAGTCTCGGGAATAAACCAAATGTCAAACGTTCCTTTTTCTTTGTCAGGATCGACGACGGTTAAACTCGCACCATCGAGTGCGATGAACCCTTTGTGTACAATATATTTCATCCAATCTCGTGAAACTTTGAATGTCATAACTTTATTGTTTTCAGATTCTTTCACCGCAACAATCTCAACCACACCCTCTACATGACCACTCACTATGTGTCCTCCAATCTCATCTCCCATTTTTGCGGACCGTTCGATATTTACGCTTACACCCACGTCAATTGACCCCAACGTAGTCTTATCAAGTGTTTCTTTCATGACATCAAACCATACACGATTATTTTCAATCTTTGATACGGTCAAACATACCCCATCTATCGCAATACTCGCTCCTTGCTTAACTGTCATGTTTATATCCTCTGGCAATAAAATTGGAAACGAAAGCAGACCAGGTTTTCGGATGATATCTTTCACCTCACATTGTGCTTGGATGATACCGGTAAACATAGAGGAGTTTAAAGTTTAAAGTTGAAAGTATAAAGTTAAAAGTTAATATCACTTGATATAATACTTTAATCCTATATGATTCAGGTATTTTATGCAAGTAAAAATCCCGATGGGTCGGGATCAGTTGTTACAAGCCAAAGGTCAACAATCAATTGTCAACCTCGTGCCGACGGAGAGACTCGAACTCTCACGGGTTGCCCCACCTGCTCCTAAGGCAGGCGTGTATACCAATTTCACCACGTCGGCTTGTATATAATGTGCATATTAAACCATAAAAAAATATGGATGTCAATCAGACAAAAACTAAAGCAATATGTATTATTTTTGCCATGGTGCTTTTTGATGAATACCAAACTGAAACAATGCATCAAAACTCGCACGATGTACAGCAGCTACATCGGGATGTGTTATTTTTAATACAATTTTTGTCTCTGAAAATAAAAATGCAACCGTATTACCATATATAAATTGCAGATCTTGCATATGCAATGTATCTTCAGGAAGAATACGTACATGCCATATACGTTCGCCCAATGCCTTACTATTTTCTACATTAAATTTTTGTTTAGGAATATTCAGACTTTCTTGTGTGAAAATTCCTCGTGTTTCTATTTTTCTCTCTGCCATACGTGTATGAAATTCAAGCCATTCTTTTTCAGTCAATAAATCAAGTCCCAAATCAAGTGACTTTCGTCCTTCCATCACTCGCATCGTAGATTTTGGTGACATACTCGCTATTTCATCATACACACCATAATATCCCGCACGACTTTCATGTACTTCAATATGAGGCTGTTCTTTATATTCCACACGGAGGGACTCAAGCTGTGGCACAATACTTTTCAAATCTATCACACGACGATTGAAATATGCGACCAGCTCTGCAGGGGGTAATGGAATAAATTTGAATTGTTTACCTTTGCGAGATTCTTTGAGAACACCTTTTTGAACTAATTTTTTTATATGAAAATATACCACATTGCGCTCACGACTCAGTGCACGTGCGATGGTATTACTATTTGGATTTTCTAGCTTGAGTGCAGTGATATAAACAGCAGACTCGATGTCTCCCAAGCCAATTTGTTGCAAAATCTCTTCAAGTTGTGACATACATTTTTATATTATAAAAATTATATTAACATAAATAAGACAAAATGTCAAAAAAAATTTTACAAAAAAATTTAGCTAAAACAAAAGGAATAGGTGACATAAAATAACTTATAAACAAGTATATTTTACAAAAAAATATAGGACCGTGGTATAAAGTAGAGTAAAAAGAAACAGCTTATACACTCATAAAAACTATATTATGAATTATCAACATTTTATTGAGTACTTCAAACAAGAAATAGACAAAAGCATGGGGCCAATCGTTATTCAAGCGGGACATTTTGCCCTCATCCCTAACGAAAGCTCTCGGCATCTTATTCCAGGTGTTTTTAATGATATAAAAAATGCCCAATTACAAGAATCCGTTAAATTCCAACCATACATGGGATATTTCCCTATTGAGAGCTGGAAAGCAGGCATAGAATTACTTGCCTATGCAAAAGCAAAAAATAAGACAGTTCATATATTACTAATTATAAATGATTGGCAATGGGTTCCTTCAGTAACAAGTGGACAAGAAAATCCATTACGAGATGAATTTTATAAAAAATGTAAACTTCCCGTAAGCTTTGAACAAATACTATCTGATAACAAATGTTCTGTAGATGATATTATGCCCATGCGTGGAAATAAAGACAATACATATCATTCACTATACTTTAGTGAAGTTAAATTAAGAAAGCTTTATCAACGAAGAGGTTACGACAAACTCTGCAAACTTGGTTCCAATCTCTGTGCACGTGAATATGTCCCCCTTCTCATGGAGCTTACAAAACAAAATACAGAACTTTTTATTAGTTTTGTACCAAAAACATGCCAAGAACCTATCAGTAGAGGTACAAAAGAAACCAAAGAAAAAATGAATATAGCAATTAGAATTTTGAATATATTTACACACGGTATTAGCGAAGAATCATTTTGGGATAATATTGAAATAAAAATTGTTTAACTAACAATTAAAAATAGTCCGATATGAAACAAACGATACCTTTGATAAAATTTCAAAAAAATCCAGAATTTGCAGACTTGTGGGATGCATGTTTATACACATTTTTATATAATAAAAAACACTATTGTACAGAAATTCTAAACGTGTTCAAACATATTGGTATTAACAAAGAATCTAACATATTAGATTCTTGTGCAGGAACAGGTTTTATTGCATTACATTTGAGAGAACAGGGATATACACTAGATTGTATGGATCTTATGGATGATGAAATACGTGTGTTCAAAAGAAAAGCACAAGAGCTCGGTGTAGATAAAAAAATTTTGAAACGAGCATGGAAAGACATTCCGCAAACATACAAAAACAAAACATATGATTTTATTTTTTGTCGTGGTAATTCTTTTATTTATGCAGATGGTGGCTGGAATCAAAAAAATACTATATCTGAAAAATCATCACTCAATAGTTATAAAAAAACATTACAAATATTTTATAATCAATTGAATAACGGAGGTTACCTATACATAGATAAATTTCCTGACAACGAAAAACCCCATAAAGATTTGGTAGCCTATATACAAGTAAACAATAAAGAAAAAGGGAAATTATTTTTTTATACAAAAAAAATATCATATCTAAAATATAGAGAGGCGGCGATGATCAGACGAGATCCAGATGAAAAAGAATCTTATATACCCAATATAACCTATGATTTGAAAGGTAAACAATTAGAGTCAATGCTCAAAGAAATTGGATTTACTATAAAAAAACTAAAACTTAAATCAGAAACTCATTTTACTACGTGGTTAGCACAAAAAAAACAAAAGAAAAAATGAATATACTAATAAAAACTCCGATAAAATCGGAGTTTTTTTATTTATTTTATTTTTTCTCAAATACTTTAATTATCATGTTTTCGAAAAAATGGTTTTTTGTCATGATGATTATCATCACGACGTGGACCACGTGGTCCACGAGGTGGCCCACTGCGACGATCATCACGCGGTGGTGGCGCAACATAACCATCTGGTTTTTCTTTCAAAACTTTCATTGACAAGTTGACACGACCAAGATTGTCTATTTCTTTTACTTTTACTTGTACTATATCACCAAATTTGAGAACATCACTTGGTTTGTTTACGCGCTCCCATGAGATTTCACTCACATGGACTAATCCATCTTTTCCAGGAATAAGCTCAACAAACGCACCAAAATCTTCGAGACGTACAACTTTTCCATCATATATTTCACCAACTTCAATTTCTTTTACAATAAGTTTTACCATTTCAATAGCTTTTGCCATACCATCTTTATCACTTGATGTGATCATCACACGACCATCTTGTTCGATATCCATTTGAACACCTGTTTTATCAATAATATCATTGATAACTTTTCCACCTGGGCCAATAACATCACGAATTTTGTCAGGGTCAATTTGAATTGTTTCAATACGTGGCGCATATGAAGACATCTCTTGTACGGTCGCAACAGCATTATTCATGACAGCGAGGATTTGTAATCGCGCGTCTCGCGCTTGTTTCAATGTCTGTTCAACAAGATCCCATGGAAGACCATATGTCTTGGTATCCATCTGCACAGCAGTGATACCATCAGCAGTACCTGCAATCTTAAAATCCATACCGCCTTTACCATCTTCGACATCTTGCAAATCAGTCAAGACTTTCCATTCGGTTATTTCACCTGCTTCATCAAAAAGAGACGCAAGACCCATTGCAATACCAGCAACTGGTTTTTTTATTGGAACACCTGCGGCCATAAGAGACATACTTGATCCACAAGTAGATGCCATAGAGCTTGAACCATTTGATCCCATGACTTCTGACACGACACGAATCGCATAAGGAAAATCTTCTTGACTTGGGAGTACTGGTTCGATAGCACGCTCTGCCAATGCACCATGCCCTATTGCACGACGACCAGGTCCACGCATGAATCCGACATCACCATATGTATATGGTGCATCATTATAATGATGCATATACCGTTTGGTTCCATCTTCCTCCATAGTATCCATTGTTTGTACATCACCAGGTGCACCAAGTGTAACAAGTGATAATACTTGTGTATCACCACGCATAAACATCGCGCTACCGTGTACACGAGGAAGTAAATTTATATCTGCTTGTAATTCACGAATTTCAGTAATTTGACGACCATCAAGACGTTGATCTTGTGACAAAATTCGCTTACTAATTTCAAATGCAATTGCCATTTTTACACCTTTGAGTACACGAGCAACCACATCTTCATCATATTCTTTTTCGAGCAAATATGTTTTTGTCAGATCTTTTACTGTTTTGAACATTTTTTGTCTATCAGCACGAGTGATACGTTTCATGTCAAATATGTGTGTATCAGCAATTTCTGCAACATATGATTTCATTGCATCTTCTATATCAGACACAGCTACATCATCTCCTGCTGATGCGACAATATCTGCGACTAATTGTTTTTTTACACCAAGTTCTTGTTGGATATTTTTTATAAATGCAATCACTGGTGTATATTGATCAGCTGCAAAACGCATTGCTTTGTACATCTGATCTTCAGGAATTTCATGTGCTCCTGCTTCGGTCATCACGAGCTTGTCTTCGCTTCCTGCAACAATGAGATCAAGTGATCCTTTGCTGACCTGATCCATTTGTGCATTTAAAACAAATTCATTGTCGATCATACCGATACGTGCTGCAGCAACAGGTCCATTCCATGGAATATCTGAGATAGACAACACAATACTTGCCGCAAGCAAACCAACGATTGTTGCATCATTTTCTTGATCGACTGACAATGCAGTCACGACAACTTGGATATCATTGCGAATACGATCATCAAATAATGGTCGCAAGGTACGATCAATCACACGACCAGACAAAATAGATTCGTCACTTGGTCGCCCTTCACGTTTCATAAAACGTGATCCTTTTATTTTTCCTGCTGCATAGAGTTTTTCTTCGAACTCTACCATGAGTGGAAAATAATCAATATCACCACGCACACTATCGCTCATGACGACAGTTGCGAGCATCACTGTATCGCCATAGCGTACAGTACAGCTTGCATTGGTTTGCAATGCAAGTCTTCCTGTCTCAACAGTGAGTGTACGTCCACCCCACTCAAGAGACCATTGTTTTGGTTCTAACATATATATTACTATATTAGAGCAGATGATCTCGATACGATAGATCCCAACGGATCTAGATGTCTCGAGACCAACCACCTATGTTAATTAATAAAATTATTCACAAAGAAATACAGTATCATGTTCAACAGCAGTCAAACCATCACAACAAGGTTTGTCAATATATGGAATTTCACCAACATCACTACACTGACCAGCTTCCCAAGATTTTGTTCTAATTTTTTCACATGATGCAAATGCATGATCGACAGCAACAAGCTCAAGTCCTTCACAACATGGTATATCCCCTGTTTTTCCTTCTGACAAGCATAGTTCTTCTGTAACTATTGTTTCTTGTGTATTATGTTGTGATTCTGGTTGCTTGCGTGAAAATTCACAGCCAGCACCTATAGAAAATAAAATAACAATCGCTATAAAAAATTTAAATATATGTGAATAGTTCATATAATCTAAATTTATTTTCTAAATTTTTTAATACTACGTTTCTTTGGTGTTTCAAAAGAATTTCCTTTTTCACTAATAAGATATCGCTCAGCATGTTCACTCAAATTGATAAAATCATCACTTTGGTCAAGAAGTTTGCTTGATGCGGTTTTTTCAAATGCAACAACCTCTACTTGTTTACCCATGCTTTGTAAATATTCTACCAATGGTAAATAATCACCATCTCCTGATACGATGACAATTGCATCAAGACTAGACGCAAGACGAATCGCATCGACTGCCAAACCGACATCCCAATCTGCTTTTTTGAATCCTGATGCATAGACTTGCAAATCTTTTTCTCGTGTTTCTATACCAAGATTATACAACGCATCAAAAAATGGTTGTTCATCTTGGGTTTCAGTACGAACGACATAGGCAATTGCACGAATGAGTTTGCGTTCTGCAACAGCGTCTTCGACAATAGTACCAAAATTAACCTTTTGTTTAAAAAGGTTTTTTGCAGAATAATACATATTCTGTACATCGATAAACACCCCGACGCGTTGATCGGGGTGTTTCAAAGGATTTTTATTGTTGTTCTTCTTCATTGTTTTCCTCATTATCGTCTTTTTCTTCCTCATCTATATCATCATCTTGTAAAAATTGTTTTGCTTGTTTTAGTTTCAAGCTTTTTACGAGAGACTCATAGCTTGCAGCGTTTTCACGTTGCAAATATTTGAGAAGACGACGACGTTCACCAATTTTTCTCAAAAGACCACGACGTGATGAATGATCTTTATGATGACCCTTGAGATGATCTGTCAACTCAGTGATCTCTGCAGATAGAATAGCAATCTGCACTTCGGTAGAACCTGTATCCCCTTTATGTGTTTGATATTTTTTTATCAAACGTTGTTTTTTTTGCTTATTGAGCATAGTCATGCATAGCTATTAACGGGCGCATAACGGGCATGTCCGTCGAGGTCCGCCCCGATAAAATCGGGATAATAATGCCTAGACTATATCAGATATGTTATCTGTTGTCAACCATAGATTAGCGTGCATACAATAATGTGAAATCCTTTATACGAGATGAGAACGGGTCATGCACAAGACCACATAAATCTGAATCTTTTATTTCATTATATAGCATGATACTTGGGCATTCTGGTGATACATTCAGTATAAAAAAATAGTCAGTATCTCTCCCCATATACATGCCCAAAAAATTATGCCATTCATCACCCTGTCCAGTGAGAGAAACTGTTCCATCATCGGCTATAGATATAGCGTGATCAAGCAATGCAATAGACACACGTCGTAATATAAATGCTTTAAAATAAGATTCATTCCATCGTGTTTGTTCAGCTGACCACAAAAAATTTATAGTATCTGCATACAATATAGTATCTTCACCTAGTTTGCCCAATATATCATGTGTCACGATATTAACTTTTGTCTTATGAGGTTTTGGCAATGCATCGACCGTCATAGAAAAACCCATATCATTATTACGATAATAATAGTCATGAGAAAAAAACTTATATATATGGCCATCCATATCAATTACACTCAATATAAATACCATTATAAAAAAACAAGCCAATAAGACACTTGCTCGTACAATAATTTTTTGAGTTTTTTTGTTTGAAAATACTATAGAAGGACTATCTGCCGATGCAGAAAAAACATGCCTCACCATATCAATAAACAAATATATATAATATACCAACAATATAATATATGCTCGATGCCAATAATTCAACAATATATCGTGAGGATATATATGATCGAGTATATAACTACCAAATAATAAACCCATTATCACTGACACGCCTGCACTCACCAATGCAGATAAAAAACTTTTTTGAAATAAAATAAAATAAAAAATACTATATACATATATAGCAAACACAGACGCAAAAAAACTTTCACTTGGATGCCCAAAAGAATACAAATACAATGGCAACAATAAAAAAAATGCGTGCACAACAAAAAAAGGAATGATTATATTAGTCGAATAGAGACCATTTTTTGTACGTGAAAATATAGTTTTAAATATCATAATATATACATTATAAATCTTATATACTATAGTATAACAACGTATCACAAAAAATAAAAGACAACTACATTATTTCATATTTTGTTGTCGTAAACAATGGAATCACCTTGTCATCGATCGTCACATACTCATGCAATGTTTTTGTTTCTATTACTTTGTCATCAATCATATAAATACCAAGCTGTGTACGAGGAAAATGTTTACCATCGTCAAATGCATATTCCAAAAATGCTGTCTGCAAATGCATATCATCATGAATATGAAAATCATGACGCTCAATACACGATGTATCAATATGTGCAATCGTATGAATACGAATATCTTTATGTAATAATTCTCGATCAATAGCACCATATGTCAAATCTCCTGAAAAATTTGCTACTCCTATACTATCAGTATCAACACATGCATAGACTTCTACACTCAGGCGCGTATTATTTTTTTTGTCATATATGATGATAAAATGACTCTCACCTATAATCGTACAATCAATACGAAATCGCCCATGTTCACAATATGATGATGCATAACATGTCAATGTTTTTGATGTAAAATTGTCTGCCATATCTGGCCCATACAAAGCATATCGTACGTCAAACGGAGATTGTCCAGCAAATATATGTGTAGACATATGATAAGAAACAAAGAAATAAATAACGAAACATAGTATATATCAATTACAATATAACACAAGTTTTTTTCTACGAGATATTCACATATCTTTTTTTATCATATCAAATATGTTACACTATACTTGTATATTATTAATATTACTTTATGAACGCTACCATTATCATCGCATTTGGTTTATTCATCATATTGATCATCATCATGCATCATATGACAAAAGGAGGTGTCTGGCTTCTCAAAGATCTCACACTAGATGAAGATGAAAAAATATATGGTTATGACGATGTGATAAAATATGAAACAATATTTCGTCATGAACAAAATAAACATCGCTATCCTCGTGGTCATATTATGATTACCAACAAACGTATCATCTTGAGTCAAAAACAATATGGTGCAAAAAATTCATTTCGTATCACTCATAGCATAGACTTTCACAAGACAGGCACACCACTCACTGCACAAGATTTGCTTGGCGGATCATTATTCAAAAAAACTGACGTAAAAGAAAATTTTCTTCGTCTCTACACGACCACAAAAAATATTAACAATACTCAATACAAATCCTCTCCTATTATAGACATTGCTATCACATATGAAGGAAACAACGCCTTTTTTAACACACAGCCTCATATACGTATTTATACAAACAATACAGCTCTATACCAACAAGCTGGCCTCATGTCAAAAATTTAAAAAAATATAAATTCAAATAAAAAAACTGTGCACATAGACACAGTTTTTTATTTTGTATACTATTATGAAGCAAGTTGTTCTTGTACTTCGGCAACAAAATCTGTTTGTTTCTTTTCGATTCCTTCACCTACTTCATATCGTGCAAAACGACGCAAAGAAATTTTTTCTCCGATTTCACCCGAAATAGTTGTCAATAATTCTTCTATTGTTTTGTCTTCATCTTTTATAAATGCTTGTTTGAGCAAACAATTTTCACTATAATATTTTCCCATTTTACCTTCAACAATTTTTGCAATCATTTCTTCTGGCTTTCCTTCTGTTTTTAGCTGTTCTGTATAAACACGTTTTTCTGTTTCCATATCTTCAGTCGATACATCATCAGCAGACAAATATTTTGGATTCATCGCAGCGATATGCATCGCAATATCATTTCCCAATGTCAAAAATCTATCATTTTTTGCAACAAAATCAGTTTCTGAATTTAATTCAAGTAACACAGCAATTTTTCCTTCACCGTGCACATATGAAAAGATACGACCTTCTGCTGCAATTTTGTCTGCACGTTTTGCTGCTTTTGCAGCACCACGTTTGCGTAATTCTTCTATTGCTTTGTCGAAGTTACCTTGTGCATCTTCCAATGCTTTTTTACAATCCATCATACCCGCCCCTGTCTGTGCCCGGAGCTTGGCAATATCTTGTGCTGAAATGCTCATAGATTTTTGTTAAATTGTTGTAAACAAATATAGATAAACGTGTACAATTATTCCTTTACCACCGCTCCTTGGTCATCACCCTTTGCTCGTTCTGCGACGCCTTCTTTTATTGCATCGCGAACCAATGATACCATCAGGGTAATAGATTTCACTGCATCATCATTTGCAGGAATAATATATTCGACACTACGTGGATTTGCATTGCTATCACACACACCAATAACAGGAATATTCATACGTTCAGATTCATTCATCGCTGTTTTTTCACGCTGTACCGCAGGGACAAACAATGCATCTGGCATACGATCGAGATCTACCAAACCAGCCAAATATGCATCCATTTTTTCTATACTACGCTCGATATCTAAACGTTCTTTTTTGGTATATTTTTCCAATGCACCACTATCACGTTGTTCTTTTAAAGATACATACTTTCTAACCAATTTTTTTATTTCTACAAAATTGGTCAATACACCACCAATCCACCTATCAGTAAGATATGGCATACCACAATCTATCGCCGCTTGTTTGACGATATGTTTTGCTTGTGGTTTTGTAGACACAAATAAAATTTTTTTGCCTTCTTGTGCCATTTTTTTGACCTCAGCAAGGACAGTCTCCAATTGTTTTTGTGTCGCTTCAAGATCCAAAATATGGACACGATTGCGATCAGTAAAAATGAATGGCTTCATTTTTGGATGCCATCGAGATACTCGATGACCAAAATGTACTCCTGCTTGGAGCAACTCTTCGATTGAAGGAATTTTCATAGTATTTTCCTTTTTATCACGTGATATACACGTGCCGCTTCTCCATGACCCCTAAAAAGGAGAGGAAAACCTCTGGAGAATGTGAATTAATAAGATGCCAATACTATATACGAAATGTAAGAAATTGTCAAGATCACCGCATCAAGCAGTGTAAAATGCAACCGAGAAACATCCATTCTGCAA
>Ga0066639_10003862_pt1 | contig 12886 bp, 15 predicted proteins | sample CryGeyCG2114_010_2_FD_59504 | JGI IMG/M metagenome (GOLD analysis project Ga0066639, IMG submission 59504) | Groundwater microbial communities from aquifer - Crystal Geyser CG10_big_fil_rev_8/21/14_0.10 | ecosystem: Environmental > Aquatic > Deep subsurface > Groundwater | place: USA: Utah...
TCGCTCACTCGGAAAAACAGACACGCAAGGCGTGTCTGTTTTTCATTCGTTTCTTGGCTCGCTTGGCGGGGCGAACTACGAACCATCAAATGGGAAGAATTGTTCCCATATCCAAGCGTTTCTCTTCAACAAATGCGCCAGCTTTTGGCGGTTGTTAAATAAAATTGTATCGGCTTGGTTAGACAACTCTGCCCCGTTCTTGCCCGTATTATACCAGTAATACGGACTGCTTTATCTTTGCGTGGTCTTATTGTGCATCCAGTTATGGTTTGGTAGATACTCACACTTGTTTATCTGTTGTGCTCATTACGCACTGATACGAAAACGCACAGGAGTTATGGTGGATATAACCAAAGGGGCATACTCTCGTTTCTTTTTGCTCCGAATTGGCTAAAAAGAAAAAGGGGTGGTGGTAGTTTTCTACCCAGCTTGTTGAAGCGCGGCGGGGACACCCTTTACAATTTGGGGCAATCTTCGCCCAAACCCCTTGGTTAAAAGGCTCGTCTCCTATAAGGAGTGGCTTTTAGCCATCTTAAAAATTATGTAGCTAATACTGAAAACAATAAGGGATACGCCGAGTTGCGGGAATAGATACAAGATGAGATTAAAAATGTTGTAGAAAAAAGAGATAATTGCATTTAACACATTCACAACGAACGGAATAATCACAAAATACATCCCCAGTATTAAGCCCCACCATATTCTATCCTTCATCTTGTTATACTTTCTCCAGCCGCCACGCGTGCCACGATAGAGAGAATAAAGAAGCTTATAAAAACCCGTTGAGAATATAGCAGCGCCCAATGTCGCATACACAAGTGCGCTATAAAACAATCGCGGTAATAATCCAGGCGCTTCTACGGGGTTTATAGATTGCCATTCAAAACTCTTACCCGTGAAGTAATGCCAGAGCAGGACAGTCAAAGCAAAAATGGCGGCAAACGCCGCCGATGATATAATTTCTTTTTTCTTTTCCTTGAGGACTTTTTTATGCCAAATCATACTTTATATTTGCAATAAATTGGAAATATTCACAAGTGTGGCTATATTTTTCCTGTGGATAGGAACCTGTTAAGATTCTCGGAAAAGTTGAAGGCATTGAATACGCTTCTGGTTTCGGGGTGAAAATCCATCGTCTTCATCACAATTACTTGGGTAAGCTCATCAAAGAAGATTAAATATCGTTTTAAATCTCTTATCAAACTACCGAATGGTGCCTCCCATGGAATCTGCGTCATCCACTGTTCTGCGTATGGTCGGTCAATGGGCAACTTGCCAGAGTGAGCCAATTGATTACGCAAAACATAGAAAATGTTTTTAGAAAGACCGCCGACCCTGTGTGTTAGAAAAACTGTATTGTCAACTTGCCCAGCCCAAAAATGTTCGAGTATTGCTTTAATAATTTCTTGTAAGTTTTCAGATTCTCTGCCAAACAATTTTGCATATACAAACTCCCATATAATCACACGCGACAAAAACCTGGATTCGATATTGTAATTATTTCCGCTATTCAAGAGCATCTTAAGATGAAAGCCATCATCAAATTGTTGCTGCCAGGCGACATCTTTCAGTCTGGCTAGTAAATGCGCGAGGTCGGTTTGCAGTTCACGATAATCCCGTGTGATTGTCCTTAAATGGCTGGATGCAGTTATTGGGTATCCAGGAGTATGTCTTCTTGAATAAAAAGCCCAATTGTATTTGGTGAGCAAAGAGCCAAGAACTAAAATGTCCTCCAGGAACTTTCTCTTTTGGGTTGGATGAGCAGCGGTTCCAATCATTCCACCGCGATACAATACAGAGTCCTCTTGGGGTTGGTTAAAAAGAACATAAGCGTTTTGGCGATTAACTCGGTTGTCTCTAACAGCCATCACTTGGGTATAAATGTGAGTTGCTCTTTGGTTGGTGGGAACTTGACTACGGAACTCATAACCATCAACAGCAAATGGAAGAAAATTATCGCTAACCCCATTTTCGCCAAGACCTGTTAGGTTGATAAGTTTGATTTTCCGCATTTTATTGTTCTCCTTTTATTGCTCGAGTATCAATCATTTGCAAATTGTTTTCAGTTTTAATATATGGCACCTTGTCCTCTTCGATGCCAAACCAAAGAAAAATCTCTTTTGTTATTTCAAAGCCAATGACCGCGATATCATAATTGTTTGTTGAAAATGTTTTTGATAAAGAATCGCCATCGTAAGGCGCATCTACTTTATCCAGCTCAAAGAGATAGTCATGCCCAGTTACGAGGTGAGGGACGAGATAACTTTTTTCTCCTCCCGAATGTAGGTTTCTGAAATCAACTCGAACTGTAAAGTCATTCGGCAACTCGCTCATATCGTCCAAAACGAACTTGTAGAAAGAGAAAAAAGAATATATGACCTCAATAACCGCGAGGGGGTTTAACTTCTGTTTATTTTTATCGTTCCACGCAAAAAAGGTTGGTTCCGCGAGACCGACAAAGACGAGGGTGCCATCGCGATATAGGTCTATTACCTTCCTGTTGGCATTGGTTACACGAATCATCTCGCCTCGTATAATTTTTGCCTGGTCTAATGTCCTCAAATCCCATCCACCATATCGAAGTGTTGGGGGGTGCTCCAAATGTTTTCTGATGCTATTTTCCCCAGTTAAAAAAATAGATTTGAGTTGAGTTGGTTGGTTCGTGTAGACGGAGATGGTAATGGTTCGCCTCTCTTTCAAATTTTCATGTTCAAGCGCGCGGCTTATTCTTTCTTCAATTCGCTCCCCGTCAGCTTTTTTTTTGAGTTCCATCTGGTCTCCCTGAATAGAGGTTCTTAAAATCGTCTCCATTCCATCGAGTTTTTCTTTTAGATGCTCTTCATAGTGAAGTCCAGAATGTAGCGTTCTTTGTAAGTCAGCAACAGACATCGGTTGACTGACATCGCCCCTTCGTTGCGCATATCCGAAAACAATTTCCACTTTTTTGCCAGAATCATCAATGGCATTAGTAATGAGGAAAGGTTTAATAGCGGTCTTTTGAGGTGGGATTGTAATAATAACCACTCCCTTTCCTTTGGCAATTTCTTTCCACTGCACTTCCAGCGCATCAATTTCAGGGTAAACCCACGAGCGTATAATATCCCGATACTGCACCGTATTTACAAGAGCTTGTTCAAATGGTCGCAACTCTTCGACTTCATCGCCAAAGTGCTCTGTGCTTTGTTTCGTCCTTATTCCTATAAAAATAAAACCACCTTCTGCGTTTGCAAATGAAGATACATCTTTTGCTAGTTCTCTTTTGCCGACATCCGTATTTATTTGATATGGCTGACTCTTGCACTCAAACCAACCATTCTCAATTTTGCCAACAAGGGCGTTGAAATCAGATGAGGTGGTAATTCTTTGTAATTCATCTCTGTTCATTGATAATAGCCTCATTTAGCTGTTTGAATCTTTCTTAATTTCCGCCAATCATAGAAATCAACCTTGCCATTACCATCTACCAAAAACACATACAGATTGAGCTTGTCGGCGACATTTGACGGCAAGCGCCGAACGACTAAATCGCGGAATGATGCGGGAAAACCAACGCCATATTTATAACCGTATTTGTAACCACGCCTTCCGTTGCTTTTCATCCGCGTAATGATTTGCCCAAGCGCCAAGTTAAAGCAGACCTCGCGATGGGAACGCGGATACTTTGCGGTTTTTGAAGCGTCGCCCTTGCACTCAATAAGCCAATAGCGCGAGAAGTTATTGTGTCTAACTTTAATATCAACGCCGTGCTCTTCAGTTGTTTTACTGCGCAAGTTTCTGCTCCACCCCTTGCGAAAAAGGTATTCGATGATGCTGTCCTGCACAAATTTTTCAGCTAGTAATTTCATACCATTTCTTTGCCTGCGAAGGCGTATACCTTTTCTTTAAGCGTATGCACAAAACCGAATAGTCCGTCGGGGTATTTTGATTGGATGGCCTCCTTCTTCGCGTTCATGTTCGGCAATAGGAACGCCTGCGCGGATAGATTTTCTTCACCACTCGTTTTGTATTTCTCCAAAATTTCGCGGATGGCTTCGCCAATCTCCTTGCCGTATTGGTCTATGGTCTTGGCATTCGCCCGCATGAAATGCTTTACGCGGTCTTCACGGGTCAAAAGCGGAGCGTTGAAAGCGATATGTGCAATGATGTCGAAGGTGTCTATATCTTCAAGATTCTCAATGGATTTGATAAGCGAGATATGAACACGCCTTGCTTCAAGGTCGGCGATGAACTTCTCGCGCTTGTTGGGGTCGAGCCATACTTCCCGCAAGTTATCGGATGAGTGCACCGATTGCTCAATCTTGTCTTTGGAGTATTTGCGATATTCGGCGTAAGAGAGCTTGATACCATCGAACTCAACTTCAATTTCCTCATCAATCGTCACCTCAATTCCTTTAACAGTAATTTTCTTCGGCGCGGCTTTCCAAGGCTTCAAACGGAACTCATACGGCGTTTCATCCTCCGATTTGTGTGGCTTCAACTTTTTCGCTACACGCTTATAGTCCGCGTGCTCAATGCTTACGCTTACTTTGTCGTTAGATGGCAGGCCAAAGAGCTTGAATATGCCGCTTTCGTCTGTCTTGCCGAGCTTCTCCCAGCGTCCGAGCTTTGCTTTCACGATTGCGCTGGCAATCGGATTTTCAGTTTTGTTATCGGTCACAATGCCCATGACGAGCTTGTCATACGGCGCAATCGGCTCTTCGGGAGGTTCGGGCGGCTCTGGCTTTTCTGTCGGGATATCCCATTCATCTATGAGCCGCGTGGCGTTGGTAAAATCAATGATTCTGAAAAATCCTTTGCCTTCAAAGAGCCGCGAGCCGCGCCCGATGATTTGTTTGAAGAGCACCCGCGAAGAAATAGGACGCATGAAGACGATGTTTTGAATGTGCGGAATATCCACGCCCGTTGAGAGGAGGTCAACGGTTGTCGCAATCACAGGCATTGCCCGCTCCTTGTCGCGGAAACGGGTGAGGTCGTCTTTGTCTTCGGCGACAACGCGCGAGGCGTATTCCTCGTTGTTTTTAAGTTGGTTCAGCTTGTCCTTCACCGCCTGCGCGTGCGCCATATCCACGCAAAAAACGATGGTCTTACCGTAAGGATTTGTTTTGTCCAACACTTCAATCACTTTCTGCGAGAGCATATCTATCTGTTCGGGAATCGTTACTGCCCGCTCATATTCCGACGGCTCGTAAAAATCTTTAATATCCCCTGGGTCAATTTCATCGTCGTAAATGACTTCTTCGGCCGCCGCGACATTCAAACCCTCGCGGTAGAGGTTGGTGGTAATTTTGTAGATTTTGTAGGGCACGAGGTAGCCGTCTTCAATCGCCTGCCCCAATGAATATTCAAACACTGGTTCGCCAAAGTATTCATACACATCAATGTTGTCCTCACGCTTCGGCGTGGCCGTCATGCCAAGATGCCGCGCGGAGTTGAAGTGGTCAAGAATCACGCCCCAGTCGCCGAAACGGGAACGATGACACTCGTCAATAATGATGAGGTCGAAAAAGTCGGCGGGTATTTGTTTGTAGAGGTCGTTGGTAAAAAGCGTTTGATAGGTAGAGAAATAAATATCACGGTTTTTGTTGAAGTCGCCACCCTCAATTTTGCATCGCGCTTCGCCGAACGGTTCAAAGTCCCTGCTGTATGCGTCGTCACGGAGAATAATGCGGTCGGTAAGAAATAAGACGCGGTGCATTGTTTTTGATTTGACGAGCTTCCAAACAATCTGAAACGAAGCATATGTTTTGCCTGTGCCCGTCGCCATAGTAAGGAGCGCGGCGTGCTTATTCTTCGTAAACGCCTCGACAACATTTTTAATGCCAGTTTCCTGATACGCTCGCGGCCGCTTTGAACCTGCGATATGGAGCGGGTATGTGAGCGCGTCCAGCGATTTGCCGCCAAGCCCTTTCCATTCCAAGTATGCTTTGTATATGTCTTCGGGCGACAGGTATTCCGATACTTCTTCTGTCTTCAATGTGCGGCGGTCGTGGAGATAAGTCGTCTTGCCGTTTGAGATATACGCAAAAGGCACATCAAGCCGCTTGGCATAGTCCTGCGCTTGGCTCAAGTGTTTCATTGGGTCTTCGTCTTCCGCTTTCGCTTCAAGCACGGCGACGGTTACATTCTGGTATTGCAAAACATAATCGGCGAACTTGGCCGTGGGAAGCCGCTTGAACTCTTCGCCCTCAACAAAAAAGCGGTCATCCTTTATGGGATACTGGCGAATGAGGTGTTCTTCCTTCCATCCGTTTTCATGTATTTTTGGGTCAATGATTTTAACCCGTGTGTCGTCTTCTGAATATGGCATGGTATTTATGTTTGCATTTGAAATGAGTAATATGTCGCCGATTGCAAAAAGCGTTCTGATAGGCCAGCATTATGTGAAAACTTTTTCTTTAATTTTTCCACTTCGTCCAGCATAGAAACTATTTTTTGTTGTTCCTGAATATCGGGGATAGCCACATTAACTCCATTAAATTCGTTTAATGGAATAGTCACATTGGCAACCCCGCGCATTAAGGGAACAAATAAATCGTTTCTGTAAAATGATAGGTAATAATATAAATATTTAGCGAGTATCTTGCTGCTATCTTTTGGAACTATGGCTACCATAATGTTGGCAAGCGCAAACCTTCCCCTTTCAAAGTGGATTCTATGTAACGAAGCATGGCCGTGTCCTGTTGAAGAAACAAGGGGCACACAAACTGCTTCTCCATCGAACTGATAGCCATTTGCCGACTTCCTTTTTTCGGATGTTACTACAAAAGTATATTTTCCTTCTGGTGTTTTGAGCGTAGGAAACTTTCCTTTAATTATGTTGCACACATTACCGAGTTTTTCATACTTAAAATTTAATTTAATTTCTGAAAACTCCCGTCCGCATATTGATATAAAAAGGTTTTCTGCGATACGAATTTCTGACTTAATCTTTTCATGCAGAGAAGCTGCTATATCCAGCTCGTCCGCGATGCGTTTCTGTTCAGCGATGTCTGGCTTGCCATTTTTGAATGGGATGGGTATAAAAATTAGATTCAATAATTCTCTGTTCAATGCGGGGTAACTTGCTCCTTGTGTTAGCTCATTCGTTTGCCGAATAAAATCATCGGAAAGGGCATAATAAAGAATATATCTCGGCTCAATATCTGGGCTTTTTTCAATAACAAAAAAACCCGTAGAAGCAATGCAATCAGAGTTTTCACCAGTCACCAGCGCAAACGAGCGCAGGTAGGGTCTGACGCTTGCAATAAGAACATCTCCTTCTTTGACAATCCTTCGCGCACGAGAAGGGGCTTTGTCTTTCGTTACCAATTTAGGGTTGGTGATTTTTCCAGTTTTTACTGCGTCAATATCTATATAGCTAAATTTTTTCGGTAATTCACGAAGAGTGGTCGTCCTTGTATTGATTTTGAAAATAGGGTCGCCAAGTTGTAGTGTTTTCCATTCCATATTACTTTTTCAAAATTTCTTTTAGCGATGATACGACTGAATCTATCTCGCGTTGATTCTTTTCAATTTCACCAAGTATTTCATCGGGTGGTAACGAAGCGTCACCTGTGCTGCCATTTGGGTTTTTCGGCGAAAGGCCATATCCGCGCTCCTTGATAGCTGCAATCGGGACAATCCATGATTTTTCTCCCACCTCTCGTTTTTTCCACCTTTCAAAGACATCTTCAAAGTTTTCATCCTGCATCCTTTTCTTTTTGGTGAATTTACCATTTACTTCGCCATACCAAATTTCTTTTGTTGAACCCGATTTATCAAAAAAGATTAGGTTTGTTTTTACACCTGCGCCCATCTGCGTAAATGCACCTTGCGGGAGAGAAATAATAGTATGCACATTGAATTTTTCCAAAAGCTCTTCGCGGATGCGCGCCATAGAACCCCCGCCGAACAGAATATTCCCTTCGGGGAGAATCACACCGCATCGCCCGCCCGTTTTAAGCCGCTTCATCAGGTATTGCAGTGCCAGTCCTTCAGTTGCCCCAATTTGGATAGGATAGTTACTCTGAACGGCTTTTGTTTCTTCCGCTCCGAAAGGAGGGTTTGTAAGAATTACATCCATCTTTGCGCTTTCTGGCATATTGTGAACATCCTCCATAAAGGTATTGGTGCGTGTAAGATTCGGAACGAGGATATGATGCAAGATGAGATTCATCGTGCCGATGAGGAAGGGCAAGGGCTTTTTTTCCTGCCCGTAGAATGTTTTGGTTTGAAGCGTGCGCCATGTCCGCACATCTTTTGCGGAATGTTCGTATATATACTTGAAGCTCTCAACTAAAAAGCCACCCGAACCGACGAACGGGTCAAGTATGGTCTCGCCTAATTTCGGGTCTACAATTTTTATCATCAAGCGAATGACGGGGCGCGGCGTATACACTTCGCCAGACCAGCCGCCTTCGCTTCCCATTGCCTGCAAAATTTCCTCATATACCTGCGAGAGAAGGTGCGTATCTTGGAAATGGTGCTTTTCTATCTTGTCGAGAATTTCAATGACATCGAGGAGGTTATGTGGTGAGCGAATGCGGTTGCCCGAAAGCTCGCGGAATATTTCTCCGATTTTGTCTTTTTCGCGTGTGCTCTTGAGCGTCTTGAGATACGGGAAGAGCTTTTGGTTGATGAAGTGTATGAGTTCGTCTTTGTCTTTCCAGTCCTTCTTTGCCCATGCTGACCACTGGTATTCCGCATCAATGACGGGCTTATACTTCTTACCATCCGCTTCTTCAAGTTCCTTGAGCTGGCCTTCTACGCCCTCAAAGACCCTCAAAAATAAGAGCCAAGAAAATTGCTCTATGTAGTCCTTTGCGCCCACGCCGTCATCGCGGCGTAGAATGTCACAAACTCGCTTGATGTCTGCTTTTGATAAAGTATTTTTTGTCGGTTCCAATTTAGTTTTCATATACATTTTCATCTTCATCGTTGGTTGGCATTTATTTCTTTTTTCGCGAATGAGTTTTGAAGCTTTGCTCAACAAACTCATCCAGGTCTCCTTTGCGAAAACGCCAATAGCCAATCTTGGCGGCTTTGATGCGCCCGTCGTGGAGGTAGCGGAACAAAGTGCGCTCACCAACATCGAGATATTTTGCCGCCTCTTTCAAAGTTAAAAACTTTTCTCTATTTTTATCTTTCATGGACAATAATCATAGTTTATCTCTTTTCCGTTGGATTGGCAATTTTTGGCAAGCATCGGTATAATGAGGTTATTATGGGAATGGGTATTGAAGAAAATGAATTGGTTGTGGCAAAAATTATTGCCAGTGATTCGAAAGAAGTTCGTCCTCTTGCAATTAGGGTTAAGGGCTTTGAGGTGCGTGGACTAACCGAAGGAGAGACACAAGTTGCTCTTGAGCGGCTCAAAGAAAGGGGTGTGATAAAAAATTACGAGCATTGCTGGGGGTTTTTCAGCAAGGGGAAAGGTAAAAAGATTTGGGAGTTCAACCTCTCTGGTGATGCGCCCCAATTTAACGAAGAGGCAAATGATGATGTAAACAAAAGAACCGAACAAGAAGTGTATGCGATTGAGTTTAATGCAACATCGCTTAAAAAGTTTATCGAATCAAAAAAACATGGCGTATCTGCGCCCAAATTATTTGAGAAGCGTGGAGAGAACTTTATTTTCCAAAATGAGCCGCTCCATTTTGTAGATAAAACATCTATTCATTACAGGCTTTTCTCTATTTTATACGGAGATGACGGTGATGGCAGAAGGCTTCCTTACGAAACCATAAATAAAAAGCTGGTTGGGCTTGGTGAAGAGAAGATAGAAGATAACACAAAAATGATTAGGCGAATAAAGAACGCAGTAAATCTTGGTTTATATGAGCGGGTCAATGAACGCTTGAGAGAATATGTAAAAATTGTGCCCCGATTTGGAGTTGAATTTATCAACCCTTTCCGCTAAACATCGAAGCTACTAAAGGAACTGCCGCCATCGGCGGTTTTTTTTAATTCCGTTTACAACCGTTTACAAGTGTATTTGTGGATAAGTGCCTTTTCGCCCGCACCCTGTGGGCGTTTTTTGCTCTGTAAACGATGGGGAACGCTAGCAAAAGCTGAAATGATTTAGGCATGGACAACGCAAAAGAAAAAATCGAGGTTAGCGATTTAGGGCTAGCAAGCCTTCTGGTTACGCTCCATTTTCAAATGGTCGGCATGGAACGCGTGAATGAAAAGCGTATCAGCTTTTTATTTACGCCAGCGGAGGGTATCGAGAAAATCATCAGCGATTTTTGGATTGATGCGGAGATTACTGTGCCCATACAGAGCCTTTTTAACAATCAAAAGCTGCTCAAAAGCCGCTTGTATAGCTTTAATCAATGAAACTCACCGATGAACAACTTTCAGCGCTCCGCAAGCCATTTGAACAAATCGGCGCGTTTGAAGGTTATTCGGAAGAAGAAATAAAAAAGTTACTTGAAGAAATCGCTACTTTCTATATAACGCTAGCCAACATAAATCTTTCTCTCAAGAACAATGAAAATGGATAAAACAAAAAAAATTAAAGTCTATACCACAGAAACTGAACCAGAAGATATAACTCCTTTTTCTATGATATTCGGGTCTGTCTGGAAGGCTTACGATGCTGGCGAATTAACTCCAGAAAAAGTCTTGCTATTTGCAATTCTTTATCGCAACACGAACCCCTATGAGGGAATCGGAAGGATAAGCTACGAAAAGATATGCGTGATACTCAAGCGAAAATCAACTTCACAAAACATAAACAGCATAAATAAGTTGATGATGGAGTTAAAAAACGGGCATGAGCTGGTATGGTTTCCGAAGCATAGCGGAAGAAAAGATTTTGCATATGTTATTGCAGACTTCAAACTCGCCAAAAAGCTAAATGAAACAACGCAAAAGTGGGTGGACATAAAACCATATTTTCAGAGCGAGAAGCAGAACGCGAGTAGAGCTAATGCTGTAACCAATGCCACTATGCAACCCGAAGCACAACCGAGGTCAGAGCCTCCACTGCAGAGGTCTGGAAGGTCGAATAGTGGCGGATTTGAAAGCATTGGTAAAGTTGCTGGGGGTCGGTATAGCAGACCTTCCCAGACGAATACCGATAACGAGACACAGACATAATTAAAATCGAATATGAAAAACTTTGAAGAATCGAAAAATCGTTTCCTTTTAAGCGAAAGGCATCCGAGCGAATATCCAGTTGAAAGTAACGATGACGCTTTATGCGTTGAAATTGCCACTGCCCTAGAAGAATCGGATATGCGCTACATACTCGCTCGGAAGCATCAGCTTGGCATGCGAGCAATTACCGATGCTTACGATGTAGTGAAGGACTACATAAGAAATGGCAAGTGCCGCAATCCCAGAAAGCTTTTCAACTTTCTTCTTACGAAGGAGCTGAAAGACCGCGCAAATAATCCCAAATAACCGACCTTGCCAAGACCTGCCAAAGTGCTATACTAAACTTGCGTCCTACAATTTCATACAGACCACTAGGGTTTTTCTTTAGTTCCAGGAAGGGGCTCATCGTCTATCTTCCACTAAAGATACCCTTGTGGTGTCTGAAATTGTGGGACGCAAGGTAGCGCGGTGAGTCCCTTTTTGAATTTCTGGGGACACTAAATATAAAACATTATGAAAAAAATCATTTTAGTTATTCCTATCATCGCGGTTATTGCCGTCCTTTCATTTGTGTTGCCAAGCCAAACTCATGCGGCATGGTGGAATCCACTTTCATGGTTTTCAAAAGAAAATCAGATTGATGAACAAAACCAAAAAAACGGGCGGGAGCTTCAAACGCAAAGCGTGAGTGAAGAAATAGCGCCAGACCCTTCCAATGCACAATCCGAAATGAGTGAAATTGAAAACTTAAGAGCAGAAATCGCCACACTAAAAACCAATTTAGATACTTTATATATAGCGCATAACAATTTAGTGGCAGACCACAATGAGCTTCTGAAATACACAAATACTATTGCTACATCGAATAAAAGTAGCGGGGCAACAACGGTTAGTTCTAATTTGGATATACGGGTTACAGATTTAGAAAAGAAGCTGAATGATGTTTGTGCCCAGATATTCAGCTCTATTGGAGGACTCTCGCCTAATAAATGTCCTTCTCCGCGTCTTTTTATGAGTGGAACGCTTGAATCCAGAATCAAAAAACTTGAGGGTGGATATTAAATATGAAAAAGTTAATCACTCTAAAATCAAGCGAGGAAAAATCAGGCAAACAGCTTTCTGATGAAGTTGAGGATGTCGTGGAAAGCAAGGGATTTAAGGTTGGTAAAGCTGATATCGAAGTATTGTTCTATCGAAGATGGTTAATCATACCAGCAGGAATCCTGCTTGCGCTTTTGCTGTCCAAGAGTATTTTAGTTGCGTTTGTAGTAGGTTTTGGCATCACCGTCTTCCTTGATAAACAATCAATCCGCACAAAAGAACTCAATCGCTTGGCAATTCTCTCGCTACTATACCTCATTGGCTTTTCTGTCCTCATCGTAGTTTTACTCAAGGTAACTCATCCAAGCCACGGAGTATTCTACTCTATTGGCGAAAATGAATTGCTGTTTGATAAACACACATATTACCAACTTGTGCCAAGCGAGATATTACGCAATTTGTAATCAAATCAGAAATGAACCAATCAATTCATAAAACTAAAGCGGTAATCTACTGCCGCGTATCGTCAAAAGAACAGGAAGAAACTGGCTACTCACTACCAGCGCAGGAAAAACTTTTACGCGACTATGCCGATAGGGAGAACCGCAATTTTAATGTTGCAAAAATCTTCTCCGTGGCTGAATCAGCAAGCGGCGCAAAGCAACGAAAAGTATTCGGCGAAATGTTGGAGTATATGCGCAAAAATAAAATCAATGTCTTGCTCGTTGAGAAAGTTGACCGTCTTACCAGAAACCTAAAAGAA
>Ga0066639_10003863_pt1 | contig 12884 bp, 10 predicted proteins | sample CryGeyCG2114_010_2_FD_59504 | JGI IMG/M metagenome (GOLD analysis project Ga0066639, IMG submission 59504) | Groundwater microbial communities from aquifer - Crystal Geyser CG10_big_fil_rev_8/21/14_0.10 | ecosystem: Environmental > Aquatic > Deep subsurface > Groundwater | place: USA: Utah...
GCTTGGTGTTATTACATCCCTCAAATTAAAGATAACTACTATAATTATTTCTATGTTTTTGCTTGTGATGAATCAAATAAATGCACGGTTGGCCTAGGCGGTAATTTTAGGATAAATAAATAATGAAAAAGGGAATGGCAGGAGATGTAAGGTGAAAAAGATCAAACTGATTACGGCATTATTCCTTGTTTTTGGCTTTTTCTTGTTAATAGCGACGGCATCTTCTCCCGCCAAGAAAGCCGAAGCCAGTCTCAATCACACCCAAATTTTTCCTCATACGAAAGTCTGGCTAACTGATTATATGACTGATGGTCGGAATAGCCCGTATCAAAACCCAGAAGTCAGGCAATTTATTGCAACCCATTATGATGCCATGGCTGGTGCTCACGATTACACTGCTGAAGGTGGAACCGCGCCTGTTTTTGCTTATACCAATTACTATTGCATGTATGTTAGAAATCTTACTGATGATCCAGATGTTTCTTATAATGAATATGTTAGAGCTTACAATTGGGCAAGAGATCATGATGTCAATTTTGAAGATTTCTTTATCCACTATGCTCCCGGGACAACCGTTTCAAGCCTTTATTTTCCTGACAAAACCGCTTACACTTTGCCCACCCAAGAATGCATTGCCAGCGCCACCGCCCAGGGATACCTTGAACCGGAAAGGACTTGCCGTCGAGTGCCAACTTATGACTGGTATACTGGCGGCGATATGTCAAAAAGTGGCGCTCGACTGATTATGAACGTCGGCAATCCCAATTATCGGGCTTGGAAATTAGAAGATATAGGCAATAAGATTTTAAATAAACCATATCTTGATGGTGTCATGATTGATAATTCACCGATTGATAACAGGGTTGGCACTAAATATCCAGAAAATCAAACTGGCAGCACCGATTTTATTGAGTATTTTCGCGATAATGGCGAGACAACCCCAGTTGACGGCGACAGCGATTTGACTGCTGGAGAAAAATACAGTAATGATTTAGTGACGATGTTTCGCGAATTTCACGAGCGTTTCCCAGATAAGGGACAGATGCCAAATGCTGGCCCGTTCAATGACTATGCTTACATTTCAACCTTAAACCCCAAACCAGAACTTAATGCTCGGATTTATCCATATGTTTATGGTTTTTTTAGAGAGGCAGCTTTACAGGCATCTAAAAATTATGCTACAGCTTTTACATCGGGGCTTCATCAAAATATAGCTAACTCGGAAGCGGCTGGCGTTAAACTTAATATGATCGGTGAGATTATCTACGGCGGAGTGGCACCCGATCCGATTGATCGGTTTGTGATGCCCCAACTCGCCGAATATTACTTAATCAAAAGCGATACTACCGCCTTCCATCCCTTTTTGCAGTATATTGCCGACCAATGGGGCATTGATCCGAGACAGAACCAATGGTTTGAAGCTGTTGCTTACAATGTTGGTCAACCTAAAAATGATGCCAATGATCCGGCTAATCCCAGCCAAAAATTTAAAGTGATGGCGGTCGGCATTAATCCCGCCTCAGCTAATAAAACCTCGATGAATGTTCAAACCGTGGAAAAAATCGGTTTTTCATATCAGTTAACCGATCCTTCTGCCAATTGGACCGATGAGCAATGGAAAGGTAAGTCGATTATATTTCCAGATGGCCGAGTAAAAAGTGTTTATCATAGCGGATTAAACTGGATTAGTCTTTATTGGGGCGGGACTGAAGAGCCCCCATCTATTGGTACATACCAAATTGGCGACTATTCTTATACAGTCTATTACAGAGAATTTGAGAATGCGATCGCGGTCTATAAACCATTGGCTGGGATAACAAAAAAAGATGCTTCAACTAGTATGACAGAAAACTTGCCGGCTACTGCTGACAATCCAACCGGTCGATATTATAGTTTAAAAATGGATGGCACATTGGACCCCTCGCCAATTACACAGATTTCTCTGCGCAATACCGACGGAGCGGTTTTAATAAAAGAATCGGCCTTAGGCCGGCCAACGATTTCGAAAACAGTCAATAAAACTTCCGCTTCTTCGGGCGAAACTCTGACTTATACCATTTTCTATTCCAATCCAGCTGCCAACACCTACACTAACGTCATTCTCGAGGATCCAATTCCTCTCGGCACAACATATATTAATGGTTCAGCTGCTAATGGCGGCACATCTGATGGCACGAAAGTAATTTGGAATCTTAGTTCTCTTTCCCCAGGTGCCAGTGGCACGGTGAGTTTTCAAGTGAGGATAAATTAAAAAATACAAAAAAGGCGCGATGGTTTGCGGCCTATAATTTATTTTAAATATTGACCGATCCTCGCGCCTTTGTGGTAAGGGCAAAGCAATACTTTGTCCCTACCACAAGCGCAAGCGCTAATAGTAAGGAAAGCGTCAACTCCACCCTAGTTTCCTGCCGTTTTTGAAGGTGCATTTTATTTTTGTTTTTGCCTGCCCCGCGACGAGTGCAACGAGTTTTGCGGGGTTTTTTTGGTTTACGGCAGGGATAAGATATTGAGATCTAAAAAACCCTCCTTATCTTATCTCTGACGTCGACCCTCCTTTTTAACGTACTTTTAGCTTATTAAATTATTATACTCTAAAATTAGGTAAATGTCAAGACTCATTTAAATAAACGAAGGACAATATAAGTATTTATTTTTCTTCGACTAATTTCTTTTCAATCGTCCCAAACTTCATGTACTCTTGTTTAAAAAAGAGCTGGACGTCGCCTGTCGGGCCGTTGCGGTGTTTTCTGATTAAAATTTCGGCGATATTTTTCTTTTCGGTTTCTTTATCATAATAATCTTCACGATAAATAAACATTACGACATCAGCATCTTGCTCAATACTGCCAGATTCGCGTAAATCGGCTAAAACCGGCCGGCGGTCCGGACGATGCTCAACTGCTCGGGAAAGTTGCGATAAAGCAAGCACCGGCACATTTAACTCGCGTGCCAAGGCTTTAAGAGATCGGGAAATTTCGGAAACTTCCTGCACGCGATTTTCTGGTCCTTTTGAATTCACCCCAGTCATGAGCTGCAGATAATCCAAGACGATTAACTTTAGTCCATGTTCCATCTGCAGGCGCCGCGCTTTTGTCCGAAGCTCCATTACATTCAAAAATGGCGCATCATCAATAAAAATCGGCGCCTCCGAAAGCATGCCCATGGCATAATTGAGTTTGCCAAAATCCTCATCTTCTAAATTGCCTGTCCGGAGCTTCCAAGAATCCACCGCGCCCCGCATACACAAAAGGCGGTCTATAATTTGTTCCTTAGACATTTCCAATGAAAAAATACCGACTGGCAGTTTTGTCTCGCAAGCAACATGGTCAGCGATATTTAAAGCAAGCGAGGATTTTCCAATTGAAGGTCTCGAGGCAAGAATAACTAAATCTGAAGGCTGCAACCCTGCCAAGAGACTGTCTAAATCACGAAAACCAGTCGGCACGCCGCGAATCGATCCTTTCTCTTTGTGTAGTTTATCGATACGATCGAAAGACTGCTCTAAAATATCCTTGATTGGCGTAAAATATGATTTGACATAATTTTGCGAAACATTAAACAAACTGCTCTCGGCTTTATCTAAGATGGTATCTAATTCCATTTCCTCTTGGAAACCAAGCTCGGCGATATCCCCTGCCGCAGAAATAAGTCGGCGCAGCGTTGCTTTTTGGTGAACCATGTTGGCATAAGTCGTGACATGCGCCGCCGTCGGAACAGAATTAACCAATGTTGTTATATACGAAGCGCCGCCGATCTCTTTGAGCTTTTTTTCTTTTTCCAGCTCATCGGTCAAGGTGACCATGTCGATTGGCTTTCTTTTTTCAAATAATTTTAAAATGCAACGATAAATTGTCGCGTGATCTTCACGATAAAAATCTTCCGGCTTTAAAATGTCCGCCACTTTAATGATGGCATCTTTATCCATCAAAATTGAGCCCAAAACAGATTGCTCGGCTTCAGTATTTTGAGGCGGGATTTTAATTGGATCAGCCAAATTCCCTCCGGAGAATTATGATTACTTTGCATATCCACAATAAAACTTGCGAATTTTTCCTGCAAGTCCTGTGGATAATGTGGATTGTGGGGATAAACCCCCCACACCTAAAGATTAGGTCGTGGGGGTAAATTACTCTTCGACTTCAAAAACCTCCGTTACCCCCTCTAAGAGTTCGGTTTCATCATCTTTGGGGGCTTCTAAGACCAGTTCTGGATCAACAACGCAAGAAAGGATATAGCGCGAGCCGCAAATTTTTTCGATTATGTCCTCAATGATTTTCGTGTTGGTTCGGCCAGAAACCATCCCGGCGTGAAATTTAAATTTAAAAGCCAGGGTTATATTTTCGTCATCAGCTTCGGCGATAACCGCATTCGAGAGCATCGCCGCGAGATTATTATTGTGGGCTTTAGCCGCTTTGACCACCTCGGGCCAGAGAGCCTTGTTGAAACTGCTGACCGCTTTCTCGCTACTCGCCACCGAGGGTTTAATTTCTATTTTTTCCTTGTTGATTTTCTCCGGCTCTTTCGCGAGAGTCGGTTGGCGGTAGTCAATTGGTTTAACATCGGAAGATGTCAGCTCAAAAATCAACATTTCCAAAGGTAGTGTCGGGATACTGCTATTTTTAAGCTGAAGAAGACTGGCAATAAACTTAGTAATCATCTTCATCAATTCTTCTTCGGAAAAGTTTTCAGAAAGCGTCCTAACCTGGATTTGTTGTTCAGCGGTTAGATTAAAGGTTTGATCTTGTCCCATCTTAAATAGGGCAATTTTTCTTAAGATGTCAATCAAGCTGATCGTAAAATTTTCCAGGTCAACGCCTTGGAAATAGAGTTTACTCGTTAAATCGAGCAAACCCTTTCGATCTTTGTTCGCCAGAAGCTCGATAAAGTCGAAAACGCTTTTTTCTTGAGCTAATCCTAAAACTTCCTGAGCATCTTCAAGGCTGACGACATTTCTTTGCTTTAAAGAGGAAATCTGATCTAATAAGGACACGGCATCCCGATAGGCACCAAAGGATAGTTGGGCTAAAAGTTTTATCACTTCATCATTAATTTTCAGATTTTCTGCTTTGGCCACTTTCTTAATTAAATAAGAGATTTCGTCAATTGTGGCCTTGTGAAAATCAAAACGCTGAACTCTTGATAAAATGGTTGGCAAAACTTTATGTGGTTCAGTTGTTGCCATAATAAAAATGGCATGTTTGGGCGGTTCCTCAAGAGTTTTCAAAAGCGCGTTAAAGGCCTCTTTAGTCAGCATGTGAACTTCATCAATAATGTATATTTTGTAATTTGAACTCGTTGGCGTAAAACGGATTTTCTCTCTTAAGTCTCTCACTTCGTCAATGCCGCGATTAGAGGCAGCATCGATCTCAATAATGTCTAAAGATTTGCCATTGTTAATTTCCTGACACGAAGAGCATTTGTTACAAGGTTCAAAAGAATCTTTTTTGAGCTTCCTCCCCTTGCAATTTAACGCTTTGGCAAAAATCCTCGCCATGGTCGTCTTGCCCGAACCCCGAGGGCCGGCAAAAAGATAGCAATGTGAAAAATTGCCTGACATTAACGAGTTAATCAAGGTCTTTTTAATATGTTCCTGGCCAACGACCGAGGCAAATTTTTGTGGACGATATTTGCGATAAAAAACCATATGTTTAACTAAAAGTTAAAAACTCAAAGCTTAAAACTGCAACTCGAAAGATAAAAGAAATTGCTTTTTGTTTTAAGTTGCAACTTTAAGCTTTAACATTTAAGTTTTAACATTTATTTTAAGTAAATTCAAATTATGCTACAATGAACATGTGAAAGCAAAGGAAGGTTTTTAAGTTATATGGCTAAGCCCGACGGTTACGTCGGGCCGCCCGGCCGCAAGCTCTTGGCTTGCGGCTTAGGGAGGGGCAGTGACATCGCGCGAACTCAAAGGAAATGTCGCCGCAAAAACCGGCATTGGGGCTGATAAAGTTAGTCGGGCAGTCGATAAACTAGAGGAAGCAATCAGTAAGGAATTGGGCCGTGGCGGCAATGTTAATATCCCTGGTTTTGGTAATTTTGTAATGATCCAATACCCATCCCGCACTGTTAGAGATGTTCGTAATCCTTCAAAAACCTATCTCTCACTCGAAAAAAATATTCCCCGTTTTAGACCACATCCGGACTTCAAAAAAGTCCTCCATTGGCCCCCAGAAAAACCGATTGATTCTGGGATTAATATTTCATATATTGACCTCTCAAAAACCACTGTGCCAAAAAAGATCTTAAATTTGTTACCAGAGCATATTGCTCGTCATTATCAAGTTGTCCCCGTTGCTCAAGAGAAAGATAAGCTCACCGTCGCCATGATTGATCCTGAAGACCGCGAGGCAATTGAAATTATTAAGAAAAAAATTGGTATGCCTTTAGATATTCGAATTTGTACTCAATCTGACTTAAATCACGTTCTTGAACAATATGCTGTTTTATCAGGCGAGCTCAAAAAAATCGTCGAATCGGCTGAAGAAGAAGCTGATTTTCAAATGAAAGAAAAGGCGCCAACCGCGCCCAAGGAAGAGGAAGTTATCGAGGCAGCGCCAGCAGCTAAAATTTTCCAATCCTTGTTAAAACGAGCAGTACGTGAAAAAGCCTCTGATATTCATATTGAACCCTATGAAGAACAGGTCGTGGTTCGCTTTAGAATTGATGGGGTCTTGCGACAAATAATAACTCTACCCAAAGAAATTCAGCCGGCAATCGTCTCAAGAGTTAAAATCCTTTCCAATATGAAAATTGATGAGACTCGTTTGCCGCAAGACGGTCGTTTTCAAACTATTGTCGATGGCGCCGAAGTTGACTTTAGAATTTCAACCTTGCCAACAGTCAATGGCGAAAAGGTCGTTGCCCGTATTTTAGATAAATCCGCCGGGATTCTAACTTTAGAGCAACTCGGGCTTAGGGGGACTGCCTTCCAAACTTTAGATGAAAATATTCATAAATCACACGGGATGATCTTAGTGACAGGTCCAACTGGTTCTGGCAAAACGACCACACTTTATGCTGTGGTCGACAAAATTAAAAGTGTCGGTATCAATATTGTCACCCTTGAAGATCCAGTTGAATACCGAATGCAAACAATCAATCAGGCCCAGGTTCATGCTCAAATTGGTTTTACTTTTGCTAATGGCCTCCGTTCAATTGTCAGACAAGATCCTGACGTCATTATGATTGGTGAAATTCGCGACTATGAAACAGCTGACATGGCTGTTCATGCGGCGTTGACCGGCCATGTTGTTTTATCTACTTTGCATACGAACGATGCCGCTGGCGCGGTGCCGCGTTTAATTGATATGAAAATTGAGCCTTTCTTGATTAATTCGTCGGTTAACTGTGTTGTTGCCCAAAGACTTTGCCGAAAAATATGCGAATCTTGCCGAGAACCATTAGAAATTGAAGCTGGCCAGAAAGATTTAGCCGAAAAAGAGTTAGGAATACTGCCTCCAAAAGAAAAAAAGCCTGATAAAATCGAATTTTTCCATGGCAAGGGTTGTGATAACTGCTCGAATACTGGCTATAAAGGACGAATTGGCATCTTTGAAGTTTTTACTCTGACAGATGATCTCAAAGAAATGGTAGCCAAACGGGCTTCGGGTACGGAGTTAGGTGCGCAAGCGATTAAAAATGGCATGACAACAATGAAGCAAGATGGGATCCTCAAGGCAATTGAAGGATTAACAACCCTAGAAGAAGTCTGGCGGGTAACAAAGGATTAAAATGAAATTTTCTTATTCATCAAAAACCGCTAATGGTAAAATTGAGCAAGGCACACTTGAAGCAGCCAATGAAGCCCAAGCTTCTAAAGTTTTGCACGAAAAAAAACTTTTTGTTTTGGAGCTAAAAAAAGACAATCAAGGAATCCCTGGCATCAAGAAAGGCATCGCTATCCCCTTCATCGGCAAGAAGGTTTCGCTTAAAGATAAAATTGTTTTTACTCAACAGCTCGCAATGATGGTAAAATCAGGCCTACCATTAATCGATACTTTTTCGTCGCTAGAAGAACAAACTGAAAATAAATATTTCGCCCAAATCATTAACGAAATAGCAAACGAAGTTAAAGGAGGCAAAACTTTATCGGAGACGTTGGCAAAATATCCCAAAGTTTTTTCTAAATTTTATATTTCGATTGTCCGTGCTGGAGAAAAAAGTGGCAAGCTTGATGAGGTTTTAGAAAGACTCTCCGATCAGCTCCAGAAAGATTACGATTTAATCACCAAGATTAAAGCGGCGGTAACTTATCCAATTCTGGTAGTTGTGGCCCTAGTCGGGATTATGATTGTGATGTTAATTTTTGTCGTCCCACAACTCAAAGCAATTTTCGCCGATCTTGGCGCGGAATTGCCTCTTTTGACGCGCATAATTTTGGGGACAAGCGATATTATTCGGAATTTCTGGTATATCTTTATTATACTTGCTATTGGCATTTATATCGGAATCCGTTTCTGGATTAATAATCCCTCGGGCGGGCTTACTTATGACAAAATTAAACTAAGATTGCCGCTAATCGGCGGAGTTATTAAAAAATTGTACATGGCCAGATTCGCCCGAACAATGGGAACTTTGGTAGCATCCGGATTGCCCATGTTAGATATCATCGATACTGTCAAAGATGTGTTAACCAACAAGGTTTATCAAGCGGGTTTTGAGAATATTTCTAAAGATGTCGAAAGCGGCATCACCCTCTCAACCTCTTTAAAAAAACAGGCCATTTTCCCGCCGATGATTTACAATTTAGTCGCCACTGGCGAAAAAAGCGGCAAGCTTGACGATGTCTTGCTTTCCATGGCTGATTTTTTTGATAAAGAAGTCGAAGCAACAACGAGCAATCTAGCCACTTTAATAGAGCCAATTTTAATAATAATTATCGGTGCTGGCGTTGGTTTGGTTGTCGCCTCTGTACTTCTACCAATTTATTCTTTAGTCAACGCAATATGAAAAAGGTTTATCCTGAGTATAATCGAAGGGCATTTTCTTTAATGGAATTAATTATTGTGATGGCGATAATCACGATCTTGGCGGCAGTGGTTATCCCAACTGTCAGAAGTTTTTCACCATATTTTCAACTTAATAACTCGACCAAATTGATTTTGAGTAAATTGCGCCAAGCTCAAGAAGAAGCAATTACTGTTCAGGATAGGAATTCGCTCCGATTTAACCTCGCAGTTAGCCCGGTTACGTTTCAACTCATCAAGATCGCTGGCTCAGAAATAGTTTTGGAGGAAGGGCAACTGGTGAAAGACGTCAGTGTCGCCTTCGATCCTGCCGCAACCAATAACGAAGTTATTTTCAGCTCTGATGGCGGCCCAAACTGGTCAGGTAACATTACAGTCACTCTTAGAAGTAGCTCTAAAATAATCAATGTCTCGCCCGCTGGAGTGATAAAAATCCAATGAACATGAATTACGAAGTACAAAGTACGAAGAAAAATACAAGAAAAGCTTTTACCCCCACACCAAAAGTTTTGGTGAGGGGGTTTACTATCATTGAGGTTTTAGTTGCGATCTTTATCTTGGAAGTGGGAATTTTAGGAGTTGCCAGTTTTTTTACGACAGGCTTTAAAATAACGAAGACTGCCCGAGAGGAAACAATTGCCTCCAATCTCGCGGCCGGTCTTTTAGATGAAGAGATTGCCAATTCTTTCGATAATATTCCCGTCGGTCCAGGCACACGAACGAAATATTCCACTGATGCTAGTAGCCCATTTTATAATTATGAGAAAAAAATTGATATTACCTATATTGATGCGAATTTAGCTGAATCTGCTGCGGCGACTGAAATGAAAAAAATTGTGGTGAATATATATTGGATAAGCGGTGGGAATGAAAAATCTTTTCAAACTGCCTCAATTAAAGCGAGGCACTAAGAATAAAATGAATAAATCCAAATCTTTTACTTTAATCGAAGTCTTAACGGCAATGACCATCGGTGTTTTAATCATTATGGCGGCCTACGGCGTCTATAATATCAGCTATAAATCATATAAAAAGAATTTCGCGAGCGCCGAGCTGACCCAAAATGCCCGTATCGCCCTGGAAAGAATGTCTCGAGATATTCGCCAGACAACAGAAATTCTTACCAATCTGCCAGAAGATCCCGGCGCTGGGACACCTCCCTCGGAAATTAAATTCCAAGATGGCCATAATTTCTGGCCAACTTCTGGGCAAATTCAATATATTACTTATTCTCTTTCGGGCACTGATCTTCACCGAAAGATAAGTCATTATACCTTTACCGTACCTTGCGTAACCGCTCCCTCCAGTACCTGGGTTTTGTGGTCCACTCGAGACGGCGATAATAATCTGCCGACCGAATGTGCTGATACTGACGTCACGAAGGCGGAAAAAATTTCTTCGTTACAATTTTGGGGCGTGAAAGTTATTACGATCAACTTAAATGTTTCTGACGGGGTTTCTACTTATCAATTTGAGACGAAAGCTTTAGGAAGAAATATACAATAAAAATGTCAAAGCTTAAAGTGCAAAGTTCAAAACAAAAATCCCGGGGATATGCGATGATAATCGTCCTGATAATCATGTTAATATTGCTTGCTGTCACATATCTATTCAGCGACTCTTTATTGGCTGAGCTGGCGATTGCCAGAAATAACAAAGGGGCGTCAGTTGCTTTTTCTTTGGCAGAAGCAGGCGTCCAGGAATCAATCTTTAGAATTAGAAATGATGCGACCGCCAGACAAAAATTTATGGAGACCACCAACGGCGTTACTACCTTTTCTCACGATCCGGCCTTAATCAGTAACGGCTCTTATAGCGTGACTATCCAAAATACGGCGCTAAGAGCAGCGACAATAACGGCGATCGGGAGTTACAAAATCGGGGCACTCCGAACTGCGCGAAGAGAAATAAAAGTCGGCATTGCCCAGGCCAGCTCCACGCCCTATCCATATGACGGCGCAATTTTTGGCAGTGGCGGCGCGGGCGAATCAATCGCTGATATTGATTTTTGGTATGCGCGAGTGCAAATTTTTGGGGGTTCTTTGCTTTCAAACCGGGATATTAATTTTAAATGGAGTTCTTGGGCCAACATTGAAAAGACTGTGGAAGCGGGACGAAACGTTGATGTTAACTGGTCAATCTCCAATTGCGAGTGTTTAATTAATGACGATGGCGATCCAGAAACTCCCCAATGCAGTGACTTTCCCGGTTGTACTCCTCTTGAAAATCAGCCGGCAAAAGCAATGCCGCCAGTGGATTTTGATTCGGCCAGCCCAGGTTCAATCAAAAGCCGCGCTATCGCTGATGGACACTACTACGCTAAACAAAAAGATTTTAAAGATATTTTTCCAAAGTGGAGTGACAGAACTTTCACTGGCGTCTACTATATTGATGATTCTTTGGATATTGACTATGGTCGGACAATGCGCATGAACGGTATACTCGGCGCCTCGGGCAGTATCAATATCACCCTTGGCCAATTATTCGTTAATCCGCCAACAAGCGGGCCATACGTTGGGACGGCTGGGGTTTTTACCCAAAAAGATTTTCGCGTTGGAACGTTAGGAAATTTTGGCGGCAGAGCCCTCGTCTATGCCAGCAATCGAAATCAGGTCGATTCTTCAATCCCTTATACCATGGATATAACTGGTGGTTTCTTAGGTCGAAGGATGTGGATATCAGGATTCAGAGTCGTCAATATTCATTTTGATGCAAATATAATCAATGATACCTTAAATCTCTTTGGCTTGGCGCCAACCACCCCGGTGATCGAAATCAATCACTGGGAAGAAGAATACTGAGAAATTTCTAATTTCTAATTTCTAATGATATAATAAGGAAAGATTAAGGCTATGTCGCCAAGGGCGACCGCCCGATCCCGACATTAGTCGGGATTTAGGGAGGGGCAGAATGTACGAGTCAGTCTTGGGACTGAAAAAACCAATTTTTGGTTTAGATATTGGTTATCAAACACTAAAAGTAATGCAGCTTCAGGGCGAGGGTCCAAGCGCAAAGCTTTTTGGTGTGGCGGAAATTCCGATTGAAGAAAAAATTTTAACCAAAGAGGGAATCAAAAATAAAAAAGCAGCCGTCGATAAAATTTTATTAGCCTTGCACAATGCCAAACCACATCCAATTGCAGCGAGGCTGGTTTCTTCGGCTTTGCCAGAATCCTTGGTTTTTACTAAATCGATTGATCTTCCTAAAATGAATGAGGAAGAGATAAATAAAAATATCCCTTATCAAGCGAGCGAATTTTTCCCGATACCTTCCGGCGAAATGTATATTGATTGGCAAATTGTCGGCGTCTTGCCGAATAATAACCAGGTTGACGTTTTAGTCGTTGGGGCGCCAAAAGTGATTGTTAATTCAATCGCCGAGGTAATCAAAATGGCTGGCCTGGAACTTGCTAGTCTTGAGACTAAACCAGTGGCCGATGTCAGAGCTTTAATTCCTCCCCATGATCCTGGACCTTATTTATTAATGGATATTGGCGCAAAAACCTCTTCGATTATTTGCTTTGACCAAGCAACCATTAAACTAACCTCAACGGTATCAGCTGGTGGTGATGATATCACAAACAACTTTCAACCGAGTATTAATACTTTATCATCCGAGATAGTTCATTTAGTTAAGTATTATCAAAATCGTATTGGCCAGGCAACAATTTTTAAAAAAATAATTTTAGCCGGTGGCGGTTCAAATATCCCTCAAATTAGCGAGGGAATCGAAAAAGCAACCCGCATTAAAACAGAAGTCAGTTGGCCGGTTATTAAAACCAAAACTTATAATCCAAAATTTGCCACGGTTATCGGATTGGCAATGAAAGCAATATGATCAGTATCAATCTTCTTCCAGTAGAATTAAAGTTAAAACGATTATCAACCAAAAGAAATGCGGCGCTCGTAAGCA
>Ga0066639_10003864_pt1 | contig 12884 bp, 12 predicted proteins | sample CryGeyCG2114_010_2_FD_59504 | JGI IMG/M metagenome (GOLD analysis project Ga0066639, IMG submission 59504) | Groundwater microbial communities from aquifer - Crystal Geyser CG10_big_fil_rev_8/21/14_0.10 | ecosystem: Environmental > Aquatic > Deep subsurface > Groundwater | place: USA: Utah...
CCCCTGAACGAATTTTTCATAAATATGGAGCACAAGTGGCTCAAGCATTGGTATGAACAGGGTATTATTGAAAAATATCTTCATAAAAACGATAACTCCGATAATTACTTTTCATTTCAAGACGGTCCGATTACCGCAAACAATCCCATGGGTGTTCATCATGCATGGGGACGGACATACAAAGATCTTTGGCAGAAATTTCATAATCTTCTCGGACACAAGCAACGATTTCACTCCGGATTCGATTGTCAGGGTTTATGGGTGGAGGTCGAAGTTGAAAAAGAATTGGAACTGAAATCAAAAAAAGATATTGAGAATTTGGTCTCTGGTGATAAAAAAGCCTCCATCGCAAAATTCGTTCAGCTTTGCAAAGACCGTGTAAACAAATATGCCGCTATTCAGACAGATCAATCCAAACGATTGGCATATTTTATGGATTGGGATAACTCGTATTTCACCATGAGTGAGGATAATAACTATATGATCTGGCATTTTCTCAAAACATGTCATGAAAACGGTTGGATATATAAAGGACACGAATCAGTACCCTGGTGTCCGCGCTGTGAAACTGCCATATCTCAACATGAAATGCTGACCGAAGACTACAAAGAAGTAACACACGAGTCGATTTACATGGAGTTTAAGCTTACAGATGCTGAAGATGAATATCTTGTTGTGTGGACCACGACACCTTGGACAATTCCGGCAAATATCGCTGTAGCGGTTGATCGTGATATCGAATACGCGATGGTAAAAGGTGAAACAGGAGATCATTTTTGGGTCGCAAAAGACAGAGTCGAGACATTATTCGGAAAAGTTGCAAAGACCGTTAGAACAGTAAAAGGTAAAGAACTTGTCGGAAGAAAATATAGCGGATTGTTTGATGAGCTCGATATCGTTCAGAAAACCGCAAAGGAAAATCCTGAGACTTTTCATACGGTGGTAATGACCGATCCGAAAATCATGCCGATCTCTACAACTGAAGGTACCGGTCTCGTTCATACGGCTGTCAGTGCGGGAACGGAAGACTTCAGACTTGGTAAGAAGCTCGGTCTGCCGATGATACCGGTCATTGCTGATAATGCTGATTATTTGCCGCATATGGGATATTTGGCAGGACAAAATGCTAAAAATAATCCGAGAGTTATATTGGATCATTTGGAGGAAGAAGAAAAGAAAGGAAAAAACTACATTTTTAAGATTGAAAAATACAAACATCGCTATCCCGGCTGCTGGAGATGTAAAGCAGAACTTGTCTGGAAAGTAGCAGATGAGTGGTATATCGCCATGGACAAACCGTCGGCAGACGGTGACAAAAGAACTCTTCGAGAGCGCATGATAGCCGTTGCTAAAAAAATTGAATGGATGCCTTCATTCGGTCTGGAACGTGAGCTTGACTGGCTGAATAACATGCACGATTGGCTGATCAGTAAGAAGAACCGTTACTGGGGGTTGGCTCTTCCGATTTATGAATGTAAAAAGTGCGGTACTTTTGAAGTCATCGGGTCAAAAGAAGAACTTAAAGAACGTGCAATAGAAGGTTGGGAACAGTTTGAAGGGCATACACCTCACAAACCGTATATTGATGATGTCATAATCAGCTGTTCGTCTTGCAAGGGTCAGATGCATCGGATCGGTGACGTCGGAAATCCGTGGTTGGATGCCGGGATTGTACCGTACTCAACGATTAAGAAAAATAATCAGGGTGAACCGTTATATCTGTCTGACAGAGAAACATGGCAAAAGTGGTTTCCCGTTGATTTCATTACTGAATCTTTCCCGGGACAGTTTAAAAACTGGTTTTATGCCATGATTGCAATGTCCAGTGTGCTTGAAGACACCAATCCTTTTAAACGTGTTTTGGGCTTTGCAACACTCATGGGCGAGGACGGTCGTCCTATGCACAAAAGTTGGGGGAATTCTATTGCTTTCCATGAAGGAGCTGATGAAATGGGCGTTGATGTCATGCGCTGGATGTACAGCCGTCAAAATCCGGCAGAGAATCTTCTGTTCGGCTACAAGAAAGCCGATGAGGTTCGAAGACAGTTCTATATTCTGACATGGAATATCTATAAGTTCTATAGACAGAATGCTGAAGTTGACGGTATAACGTATGAGAAGAAAGATCCGAAAACAGGTGAATTTCCATCAATATTAGATCAGTGGATTCTGTCGCGATTTAAAGAAACGGTTGATACTGTTAAAACTTCACTGAGCGGATTTGATACCAGAGCTTCAGCTGCGGCAATAGAAAGTTACATTCAGGATCTTTCGACATGGTATGTACGTCGTTCCCGGGACCGCGTAGGTGTCACAGCTACAGATCAGAAAGACAAACAAGCATTCTATGATGTCATGCAGTATATGTTTGTAAATCTGTCTATCACGTTGTCTCCGTTTATTCCGTTTTTGACTGAAGAAATCTATACTCAAATTACGGGGAATGAATCGGTTCATCTTGAGACATGGCCTGAACTACCAGGTCTTACGATAGATCAAAAGCTTATGGATGATATGGTGACAGTTCGTGAAGTCGTGGAAGCGGGACACAGAGTACGAAAAGAATTGGCAATAAAAGTCAGACAGCCGCTGGCATTAATAACAGTATCTCTTCCATCAGGAAAAGAATTTAGTCTGAGCGGTAATGTTGACGAGTATAAAACATTACTTGAGGCTGAGCTGAATGTGAAGAAAGTTGAATTCACCCCTGTAAAAGGTGCGGAAATTACGGTTGAGTATGACACAAATCTTACCGAGGAATTGAAAAGGGAAGGTGAAATAAGAGACCTCATCAGAAAAATTCAAAACAAACGCAAAAAGCTCGGAGCGCAGGTAACGGATAAAATCCAACTCGTTCTCCCCGAAAAATTTAAAGATCATGTAGACATAATTGCGCTTGAAGTACAAGCAGAAACGGTCGTGTATGGTGATGAGATGGATGTGAACGTCATATAATAGTGTTTTAGGTCAAAAAACGGTATACTATACCTTACACTATGTCGCTTGTTTATTTTCTGCCGATACTGTTTATTTATCTTTTTGGACTAATTAATCTGTTTGGTATTAGGTCCGATTTGGTGCCTACTTCATTGATGCATTTCGGTATTGGGTTGGTATTTTTCTTCGTAATACGATACCTTCAAATGAACAAGCATTTTTTCCGATCAAATGCACGTTTTTTTTATATATTTTTTATTCTTCTTCTTGTTATTACGTTCTTTTTTGGAATGGAAATCAAAGGATCCCGAAGATGGCTTGATCTTTTTATTTTCCCCCTCCAAACATCAGAAATTTTTAAAATATTTTTTATAGTATTTTTGGCATCTCTTTTTGCGAAGGTTTACAATCCGATTGAGAACAATCGTCTTTTTATAAAAACACTTACTCTCACACTCATTCCATTTTTTTTCATATACAAACAACCTGATTTGGCTACCAGCATCATAGTGTTCGGAATATTCTTCATTATGGCGTTACATTCTTCGATACCGAAAAAACAGTTGATGATATTTCTTATGATTATAGTGTGTCTCCTTCCGATTACCTGGATGGCGATGCATGACTATCAGAAGGCAAGAATTCTCAGTTTTATGAACCCGGAGCTTGATTCTTCAGGTACATCATACAACATGGTTCAGGCAAATATTGCTGTCGGTTCAGGAAATCTGTTCGGAAAAGGCCTTGGTTTAGGGAAACAATCTCAGCTGTCATTCTTACCTGAATATCATACGGATTTTGCTTTTTCATCGTTAGTTGAACAGTTCGGATTTGTGGGAGGATTTATCGTCATCATACTCTATATCATATTTTTTTTGTCGGTATTTATGAGAATGTTTCGTCACATGAACAGGCGGGATTATGATGAACAGTATTCTTTTTACTATTTATTGGGGTTTTCTGTAATGATGATCGTTCAGACGGCAGTAAATATCGGTATGAATTTGGGCATTGTGCCGATAGCAGGAATTACCCTGCCCTTTATTTCGTACGGGGGATCATCTATGATTACCTTTATGATTGCGATGGCACTGATACCCTAAAGTACATCTTGCACTTCTCATAATTTACAGTATAATAATGAAATGAAAACGCATGCAGTAATTGAGGTGGGTGGGAAACAGTACCTCGTACAAAAAAACGATGAAATAATTGTTGAAAATCTCAACAGAGAAGCAGAGGAAACCGTCGAGTTTCCGGCTCTTCTTGCCTTCGATTCAGACAAATCTGATGCTCAAATCGGCGCGCCTGAATTGAAAGAAAAAGTCACCGCTAAAGTTCTTGAAAACATGAAAGGCGATAAGATTCGTGTGGCAAAGTTCAAATCAAAAGTACGATATCGAAAGGTTCGCGGTTTTCGACCACAGCTTACCAGAATTAAAATTACTGCAATTTAACGATTAATCATCTATGGCTCATACTAAAGCTCAGCGAGCAGTTAAAGGAAATCGAGATTCAATTTCAAAAAGACTCGGAGTCAAACTGTTTGGCGGACAGCAAGCACAACCCGGAAACGTTATCATCAGACAGCGTGGAAGTAAAGTTCATGCAGGTGACGGAGTTCTTCTCTCAAAAGATTTCACCCTGATAGCCCTTCGTGAGGGGACTGTTGAGTTCTACACACGATTGGGAAAACAATACGTCAGAGTTGTTGACCTCGTCTAACTCTGATTTTTTACCACCATCGTTTGCCTTCATGGACACTGTAACACAAGAACTTTTCGATAAACTTAATCAGGAGCAGGATGTCCTCCAGAAGGCAGCACTGGTTCAGCAACTGCGCTTTGATCGTGAAGTATCCGTAAAAAGAATAGCCAGAGCTATTCACAAACACCCTTCCTATGTTTCTCATCTTCTGAGACTGATCAAAATACCTCAAATCGTCATCGACGGATATTATTCAGAACAGCTTTCCGCGACACACCTGATGATTCTATCAAGATTACTGACTGAAGAGGAAATAATTGAAGCTTATGAGCAAATACTAAAAGGAAATCTGACAGCAGGTCAGACTGAACTTCTTGTGCGAAAATTTAAATATGATGTTGAAGGTGAGGGAAAGAATATTGACACACAGCACTTAGCAACTCTTGAAAAAGAACTCAGAGATTTACTAAGTGCTAAAGTTACACTTATTCAGTCACGGGTTCGATCTAAAATCATATTGGAAAAAAGAGGAAACTCAGACATTACAACTGCGTTTATTGAGGAAGTAGTCGAAAAGCTTAAACATACCATAACAAAAGAGGAGAAAGGTTCACAGATAAAGACTCTAGATTAATGCTTCATAGTGCTGTGAAACGCAGTGAGCTCTTTGCACGGAGCGATTCATCATAAGGATTCTCAATCGGTCCAAGCTTATCTGTCGGGAAATATCGGAAAAATACCTGTCCCACAATGCTGGAACCGGGAATAGGACCAAATTCGCGTGAATCTGAAGATCTCGGTCTATTGTCACCCATCACAAAGTAGTATCCTTCAGGAATTTCAATCGGGATGCCTTCTTCGGCAAAATTACCGGGGATAAGGGTCGTAGGAGAAGAGATATAAGGTTCTTCAATTCGTTGTCCGTTTACGTAAATCTGTTGGTTTTCAATCAAAACCGTGTCTTTCGGAAGCCCGATAACACGTTTAATATACTCAATGTCAGGATTTCGAGGTGAATGAAAAACGACCACATCACCCCTTTCGGGGAGTCTGAGTTTATATGTTAACTTGCTCGTAAAAATATAGTTACCGTTATAAAAAGAGGGCTCCATTGAGGCGCCCTTGATTTGATTCGGTTGAAGAATAAATAAGTAGATAACAATAAACAGAGATCCTACAAAAACAACTGTCTCCATGATCTCCATTACAAACATTATTAATCCTTTGACAAAGAACATATGGACTAATTGTAAATAAGTCTAGGTGTAAATACAACCCATGTAATGTTATAATCTTTTCTAGTCTTTGGTCGTATAGCTCAGTTGGCTAGAGCGTTCGATTCACATTCGAAAGGTCCCTGGTTCAAGTCCAGGTACGACCACATATCAAAAAGAAACTGAGTTATTTGCCTGAAAAGAAACTATGTGGACAGTCTTTAATTTTCTTAAACGATTTGTTATTGATCTTTATCACGCTGTGTTTTTCGCGGCAATTGAATATGATGACAAGATAAAAATGACGAAAACTCCCGGTCAACGACTTACTATCTGGGTAATTATCTTCGTTATAACTGCCGTTTTACTCTACGCATTGCTACACGGGATTTGGTACTTTATTGATACTCTCGATACGAGTAGAATAGAGATATAATCATGCTTACCGGTATTGTTATTGCACAAAATGAAGAAGAATCTATCCAGAGTTCTTTGAAAACGCTTTTATTTTGTGACGAAGTTCTCGTTATTGACAATAACTCTTCAGATCGGACAAAAAATCTCGTATATGACATGGGTGTTCGTGTTATTACCGATAAGACACAAGGGGATTTTTCTTATCTACGCAACTTTGCAGCAAAAGAGGCAAAAGGAGAATGGTTACTCTATATAGATGCAGATGAGAAAGTGTCTCATGACCTCCGAGCCAATATAAAACATGAACTGGAGCAACCGCGAGCTGATGCATACTATCTCCGTCGCAGAGATCATTTTATGGGAAAGGTCTTGGAACATGGTGAAGTTGCCAAAGTATATGAGAGAGGAATTATACGATTAATGAAAAAGGGCAGAGGTGTCTGGAGAGGATCAATTCATGAAGAATGGAAAACAGATACTAGTATTTCTTCAATTGATGGCTTTATCGAACATTACCCACATCCGACTGTTCAGCAATTTATTGAACACGTGAATAGATACAGTCAAATAAGAGCACAAGAGCTGTATAATGCAGGCCAACATACCAATATTCTTCAAATTATCGGATACCCCGTCGCTAAGTTCGTGTATACCTACTTTCTTAAAGGGGGAATCAAGGATGGCGCAGCAGGTTTCATATACTCCTTTTTGATGAGTTTTCATTCATTTTTGGTACGAAGTACGTTATGTATTAAGCGGGCATCAGATGAAAATAAATAAACTGGTTATAATTCTTCTCGGTGGTTCATTACTCTGCTTTTCTCTGGGGCAGCTTGCACGCATATCAATACCTGACCAGCCCGTTTTTTTCTATTTGTATGAGTTATTAGTCGGCTTTGTTACAACAATTCTTGTGTTTCGTTATCGACTGAAACCGTTTCAAAATCAAATGGTAAAACCGATTAGTATGTTTTTTACCTGGCTTTTGATTTCTTTTATTATTTCGATCTGGTTTTACAGCATGAACCACGATCTTATTGCATTCCTTTATTTTTTGAGATTACTTCTTTACTATGTATTCTTTATTTACCTTGTTTACTTTTTTCAAAAAGAAAGAGTACAAAAAAGTTTTTTTATGGTAAATCTTACGTCAATTGCTATAATTTTGACGTCCTTTGTCCAGTATTTTCTTTATCAAAACTTAGGAAACCTGGCGTATCTGGGATGGGATCCTCACCTCTATAGAGTAGTAGGTTTATTCTTTGATCCGCCTATTACCGTTTCCGTATATGTTATTTTTGCAATCTATTTCTTCCTTTATTTCGAAAAAAGTAGGAATTGGGGCTATTTATTACTTATTACCCCGCTTTTGGTACTAAGTTTTCTTACTTATTCGCGCGGAGGACTTCTCGGACTTGTTGCTTTATGTGTTGTCTATGTATTAAAAAAGCAAAATTGGAGACTTTTGGTATTTGTTGTGTTTATTCTTGTCGGCGGCTTTTTAGTTATTCCGAAAGGATCAAGTGAAGGGATAAATCTATTGAGAACGACATCAATTGAAGCACGAATTAATGACTATGAAAAAGCGATCACTATCTGGAAAAAAAGCCCTATTGTAGGAATAGGCTACAATCATATCCGCTACGAAAAGGACGAATACGAAGAGCAAGTCTTTTATGGCCCATATAATCCGTCTCATGGCAGTACCGCGTTTCACTCCAGTTTTCTGGTCATTCTTGTCACAAGCGGTGTGATTGGGCTTATTCTTTATCTATGGATGTTGTTCTCTTTTGCAAAGATGTCAGAGTTTATGCTGCTCTGTATCGTTTTTCTCAGCATAGTTTCAATCTTTGACAATGTTCTACTGCATCCTTTTTTACTGTATCTCGTCTTTTTGCTTGAAGGCTACACGCGCACCTGGAAGAAGGGTTAATCATCCTTTTGATACGTGACTTTAATTTCCTGTTCTACTGTATTACCGGCAGCATCTGTCGCAACAAAAATCAACGTATTTTCCCCCTCTTTAAGACGATACGTACTATTAAACTCACCGGAAAGATCAATAACGATTGGCTGACCATTGACACGAAGAGAGGAACCCTGATCTGTAATACCTTTAATAATAAGGTCTTGCGAAGATGTTTTCATATCCGTTGTAGGTGACTCAATCTCAAGTTTAAGAGGTTCTTTTTTGTAGTAGACGGTAAAAGTATCGGATTCTTTAGTCTGTTCGCTACCCACACGGGCAATTACATATATTTTGTTTTCACCTTGCTTCAGGGTACCGACTTTTTCATTAAAGCTGCTCTTACCTTTTACCGTGACTGACTGTGCTTTTGTATTGTTGACATATATATCCACTTTGTCAAAATCCTGAACAGAACCTGATACATAAATTTGTGCGGAATTTGTCGCTGTACGTGGTTCATCTAAATCTATGGTGCCGTAGAACGCGTCATCCTGCTTCGACTGTGTAGATTCTTCGGATTGCGGATTTATCAACGCATTTATAAATAAAGCTGAATTTATAAGCAACCGAAAGCCAATCGTTACCATAAATGCGGTAAGAATAAGAATAAAGAATAACAATCCGAAAAGTTTTTTGTTGTTCTCGTGTTGTTTGTGCTGATATATACGGGATCTCATGAGCCAATGGGGGGAGTCGAACCCCCGACCTCTGCTTTACGAAAGCATTGCTCTACCAACTGAGCTACATTGGCTTTCTTTCAAAAGATTATACCACGTTTTACTCCTGCCAGATACCCTCTTTCATCACGATCCAAGGCTCTATGTAATCTCCTTCATATCCCAGTGACCATATTGCAATACCGGCCAGATCGCGTTCATGGATAAACGCAACCTTTGATTCAAGAGATTTTTCGTCTTCGTAGTAAATTTGTTTGAGTTGTCCGTTCTGACGATAGGTAAGCCAGGGTGATTTACTGAAGGAATCATAATGAATAGATACACCCTCTTTATTGGCGATGAGTTCACGTACCCGTTTATATGTCGCTATTGCACCGGTATTTGCTACAGTTTTACTCTGAAATTCATCGGATACAGTCTGCCATTCATACCCATACATAGGAACTCCGAGAATAGTTTTCTCAGGCTCCACACGTCCTTTGAGTGAATCAAGCGTCTTGGTCAGACTTGGTGAGTTGTCGCTCATTTCAATTGGAGCTACAGGGCCAGCCACGAGAGATGATGGTTGAGAGTAGTCGTACCCCATGATGATGATCTGATCGACAGTGTCACCGATTTTTACCATATCATATGCCATATCGGCATAAACTGCAGTAGCGTTTACGTCAAAAGAAATGATCACATCTGCTTTTTCTGCCCGAAGATCATCGGCAAGTATTTTTAAAAATTGATTATAAAATTTTTGCGTCGGAAAATCAGATTTCGTAACATACTCAAAATCAATATTCACCCCGTCAAAATCATAATCATACATGACGGTTTTAATTTCCTGTATGGCTTTCTTTACTGCCTGGGGATTGCTGATAAGCGTATTAATTTCATCATTATTAAAGTTTTTGATAGCAATGAGAAGTTTTGTATCCGTTTTCTTTGCACTGTCATGAATAGTTTTAAAATAAGCCGAATTTAGGCTGTTCCATTCGGGTAAGGTATTGCCTGATTTATCCTTAAGCGCAAAAGATCCTGATTCGTTCATGGTCAATCCGAAATAGATAATCTGATCCATGTACTCAGGATATACGGTTACTTTGTTACCGATTGCCCAGTACGGAAGAAAACCGATAATTTGTCTTCTTTCCAAAGGTTTGACAGAGTTTTCTAGCGGAGCAGAAAAATGAGGTGATAACGGATCAATAATCTTCTCCTGAAACAGTTCTGAACCGAAAGAATATTGGGGAGCAGTATAGATAACCAGAGCGGCAAGCGATCCCGTAATAATGGCAAAAAGAGCTGACACGACACCACGATATGATCTCGACTCTGGTTTTGTTCCTATCTGAGGTTCTGCAAGCATAATTCATTATAATCAAAAGAAAAATCTTTATGTATACTTGAGTTATGAGAGCAACAAAAACTATAATAGTCTTAGTTGTATTTGTACTTATTCTTATACCCACAATTTTGTTTATCATGCAGTTAAGCAAAAAAGAAGAACTGCTCCCTGAAAAAATTATCAATACGGAACAACCTTTTGATGGACAAATACCTGAGTAAGCTTGTTGAGTCGTTTAGAAGAAATAATAGTTTTACGCTTATAGAAATGCTTATCGTCATTTCTCTCATTGGAATTCTGACAACAATGAGCATAGCCAGTTACTCACATGTTATGAAAAATAGCCGTGACGCTAAGAGAAAAGCAGATCTCCGGAAGGTTAAAATTGCACTTGAACAGTACTATGCGGATCATGGGACTTATCGTGTAGACGGAGGCGCAGGATGGTCAGATCCGAAATGCGGATGTGGATGGCTTTCCCGCGTCGACGGAGGCTACTATCGCAAATCAGTAATACAAGCATTACATGACGAAGGATTCTTAAATGAAACTGTTATTGAGGACCCTCGTCAAAATCCAGGATATATGATTTACATCTGCGAAGGAGGTAAGGTGTATTCTCTCTCTTCAACCTTAGAAAATCCGACACAACAGGATATTGAGTTTGCACGTAATCATACTTGTAACGGAAATGGTTCCAACGGAACTGTCACAAAATATGGGAAAAATTACGCAATAACGAACAAAGAGTATTAGTTGCATTTGGAATACGATGGTATAATGACCGAATGAACCGTATTGAGGACTATTTTCTGATTGGAGATCTACAGACAGCGGCTCTGGTTTCTTCACTGGGATCAATTGACTGGATGTGTCTGCCTTACTTTGATTCTACAAGTATTTTCGGCCAGATTTTGGATGAAAACGGAGGCACTTTTTCCGTAGAAATGCCGGAGTACAAAGTTAGTTCAGCTTACGTACCAGATACTGCAATAGTTAAGCATTTATTTCAATCAATTGATAAAACCTTTACGGTGAAGGACTTTATGCTTCCCAAACCGACAGCATCCTGCAAAACACAGCTTCTTATTCGGAAAATTGAGGGGAAGAAGGGTTTCAATAAAGTAACATTTCTTTTTCAGCCTCGACTTGATTACGGAAAAGTAACCGCGGATATGCATCAGGACGGATCAAGGATATCTTTCACGAGCGGTGAAGGAAGGTTTATTTTATTTTTGCCGACAGGCACAGCCATCGAAAGAAAGAACGGGCTGTTTGTTTTTCATGTACCAATCGGTGAAGGCGAAGTGAAACAACTTATTCTTGAACACGTGAGAAAAGGAGAGCTTTCAATTCACCCGAAAGGTGATTATGAAAGTGAGACTATGGAGTTCTGGAGCGGATGGGTTTCGAAAGGTCGTTTTGCCGTGCAGTACAGAGACCGTTTGGTCAGATCGGCAATAACCCTCAAGCTTATGCAATTTTATCCGACTGGTGGGATTATTGCAGCTCCGACAATGTCTTTACCTGAACAAATCGGCGGCCTGAGAAACTGGGATTATCGCTATGTATGGGTACGTGATTCAACGTTTATTTTGTATGCACTCTATACTCTGGGATACATTGACGAAGCAATGAAATTTTTTTCTTTTATTGAAAACGTAACGGAGTTCGATCGTGAGAGTGAACACGATATTCAGCTGATGTATACCATACACGGTGAACATGTTCCGGAGGAGACATATCTTGAGTATCTCTCAGGGTACAAAAATTCAAAGCCGGTCCGTTTCGGAAATGGAGCTATTGAGCAATTTCAATTAGATACATTCGGCGTCCTTATTGATGCATATTATTTCATCTACTCACTTGGATCAGAGCTGATTGAGGAGAACAAAAAGATGATTCGATATCTCCTGACACGCATCGAACACCTTTGGGATGAAAAAGATAACGGGATATGGGAGGTCAGAAGCGGAAAGCAACACTATACATACTGTAAGGTTATGTGTTGGGTCGGGGTAAATCGGGCTCTTAAGATGAAGGACCAAATCGGTTTGAAGGAAAATGAAATAGAGAGATATACCCGTCTTGAAAAGCAAATTCATGACTGGATCTGGGAAAACAGCTTTGATACTGATAAAAATATTCTTAAGCAGTACCCTGGCACCGAACATATGGATGCAACGAATTTCCTTTTTGTCTTGTTCGGGTTTTTGAATAAATCCGATAAAAGAACGAAAGAGATTATAGATAAAACTGCCGAAGAACTTGTTCATAATGATATCTTTGTCTACAGATATTTCAGTGAAGACGGATTGCAGGGAGAAGAAGGCGCCTTTCTATTGTGCACCTTCTGGTATATTTCCGCTTTAGCAAAAATCGGAGAGAATGAAAAGGCACTGGAGTTATTTAAGAAAGTTGAGAAGCTTATGAATGAGCAAGGCCTTCTTGCCGAGGAGATAGATGAACAAACACTTGAGTATCTCGGTAATTATCCGCAGGCATTTTCTCACTTAGGATATATTATGAGTGCACAGTATATTCAAAGACAATTAAAACTGATACAATAAAAATTCTCATTATTCGTTATGTTTTCATTAATGAACGCTCCTGTACTCAAAGCTGCAAAA